>ENA-OREC01000818-OREC01000818.1-marine-metagenome-genome-assembly--contig:-NODE-818-length-13899-cov-12.026045_pt1 | contig 13899 bp, 3 predicted proteins | sample MGYA00248626_ERZ508543 | MGnify/ENA primary metagenome ERZ508543 (study PRJEB26211, sample SAMN05518279) | marine metagenome | isolation source: Puget Sound, Washington, USA | host: Bankia setacea... | reverse complement strand
GAATGACCTCTCTTAAAACAAGAGATCTGATTGGTTAATCGATTATCAATGCGAAGATAATTTGCATGTAGTGTGTACTATAATTAAACATGAACACAAAAAGAAAACACGTGTACCACTTCCCGGTTCTCGTAACACAAGTTTACGACATTAAACTTTACACTGCTCTTCTTCAGTTTTCAGTTTCAGTATAAAGGGGTCTGTGTGTGGTGCGTGACGAGAAAGCGTGTGTTGACAAAATGTCTCTCTTTGTTTTAGCATACACTGAAACAGAAAGTCTTAACTAATCGATCGCTTTCCAATACCTCGGGTGGACGGTATATCACAGTTGTAGTTCCACGAAACACTAGTTGAGTACTGATTTTCATTGTGTGTATATCGCTGAACATTGTTGGGACAGCATGAAGAAGTTTAAACTGACGTACACATGTTCCTAAAATACCCGAACTTCAATTTAATATTTCGTTTTGTAAGCTTTTCAGAAATATGTATATTAACAGACTGCAACAAACTATATCGGTTTAAAAAATCAGATTGTAAGCTCAGTTTGTAAAAAAACAATATTCAAACCTGCATTTCATTTCATTTTAAAACGTTTGACTGTTCTCGGCCCGTTTTTCTATAATATGTCTATATCGTTGTGAAATCAATCTGATACTGATCATGTACGGGAGATTAATACCAACTTAAGTTAACCCTTTTTTAAAACATGTTTATCCCCTGACACACGTTATCGCTGTACACTGATCAATAACTTCAAAAAAGCTGTCACCTGTTTAGAAATGTGTCTTGTTTGTGTCGTGTAAAACGATAGGTCAGCGAACCTTATTTTGAGAGCTATCTAAAAGCAGTCTGACAACGTCACTAGGGTATACGTTTCGTTTCTATGCAATCATAAATAAGTGCGTTATACACCGGAGTGCGCTTAAGCGACGATTTGCATAGACGGGTCGTGTATATTTGAGACGATGTGCATTCAATCGTAAAAGTTGCGTTGATACAAGTCAATAATAGCTTGGTTGAATATTTTTAAAAGCAGGTCGCACGCGTTATTATGTAGTGACACAATACACATAATTTAACAAAACGATGGAAACGCTAAAGGAAGAACGATGCGAGTAAAGGCGACGAGTAATTTGGATAAAGTGTAGGTTGGACTTTGAAATGTAAGTTAATATGTTTTGTGGGTTTTTTCTGTTTCGGAAATGGGTGATTGTAGAAGTTTAGAAGCGTTAGTGTCGTCATTCGCGTTAATACCACTTCGAGGGTCAGTCAATAGTTAATAATAATTGCCATATGACAAGTTCATTTTTCAATATACGCTCCTGAAAATGTGTATGTAAATCAGTCGCCTTAAGTACTGGACGTGCCCCATATACCAATTACACCGTAAATAAATAGAACATTGTTTCTTTTGACATGTAGCATCCTGACTTTGGTCTCCTATGTGCCGTTTAATTCAAGTGTTCTGTGACTGAATTCTCACCTAAGGACTATCAAGTACACCAAGGTGTATTGACTCAGTAATGTACATATACACTATTTACAGAAACTAAAACAGTCCAGCGTTCGAATTCATCGATTATCAACAATAACGTACCTATAATATAACCACCGGGTCGATGTAGTGAAACGATTTTCTTATTTATAGTTAAAATATTAGAGTCGTATTTGGTATAAACGATTTATTACACGTTGTCAAAAAACATGTTCATAATCATAAAATATAAATGTGTAGTGAAATTGATGTTACATGGCGGAATCCTGACAATGCACTCCTGATAGTGCCACTCTATGTGTCATGCGGGATACTTGATCTATTTTGTTATGTTTATATTTTATATTTTAGTGTATCAAGAGTTATCGGTTCTTGACACACATCCCCCCTATGTCACTTAAATATATGAAACTAAACAATGTAAGGAATGATAAAAACAAGTTTGCAAACTGTGTCACGGTGTCAGCAATTCTATTTAAATAAGCAAATGAGATTTTTGAACACACAGTCAATATTTCTGTTTACATTTAATTAGATATCTATTATAGTTTAAACCATTGATGGCGCTTTAAACAAAATATATACAAAGCGTATTTTCATCTAGTAAAACACATAAACGATAACATAAACTGTATCGTGATTCACACTTTCGGTTTCATAAACACTGAAATGGGTGACTAATATTTTCAGAAAATTTACCGCTTTTCTGGTCCGCGTGTTTGATATGTATTAGTCATAACAAAGACTTTCAACTTCAGGCGGTTCAAGTTATAAAGTTAACGTTCGCCCATCATATCGCTTTTTCTTTGCTTTTAGCCTAGTATTATGTATATTATGGGTTTAAAATGTGCAACTGTATACAGAGTTTCACTTCACCTACTGACAGTGGAAAGAGCAGGTGAAACTTATAGAGATATATGGAGATGGTCGATATATTTAACTACTGGTTTTCAAAGTTAACTTAACATACACAAAGTACGTGTCTAATCACTCGTTACCTACACTCCGTAAGAGGTCACGTTCTTATGACATTTGAGTAGCCAATCAAATCGTCGCCTTCAACAGACTTGATATTTTTAGCGTATACCACCAAGACGTTCCGATTACGCCTAACACGGTTTTATAAGAAGGAATTTGATTGGACCACACACGTGCACTGGATTACGCACATCTATTTTTAGAGAGGTCATATGAACGTGACCTCTTGTGGAGTGGAGTCAGATCCTAACAGCGGAAAGTAATGGAGCTAAAGTTGGGGGCTGATTTAAATGAGATTGACATCCTTTGTACATATGATGATTTGGTAACGTTATTGATAACGACTTGAAACTGAGTATTTTCAACGACTACACTATTTTACGACCCTACACTTGTATGCATCAAAGTCGAACAAAATAATAATCTTTGTCGATCGAACCATAGTTTACTCAATACCTGCAATGTACTACTATGGAACTCCGAAACTGTCTTATGTTATGGTAGTTACGATAGTCCAAGTTATTATGTTCATTGAACGAGTTGTCTTGTTAAAATAGGATCTTATTTTGTCAAAAGTACATGTTATTATGTCAATTTGATATGCTATCTTCTTAACTGTTATGTCATCTTGTCAAAATGATATGGTATTATGTCTATTGTACATTCTATCTTCTTAATATGCTGTTATATTATGTCTATCGTATTTGTTTTCTTGTGAAAAACCCCGTGTTATCTTGTCTTCATGTCAAACTTTTATTTGTTCAGTGTATATTCATGTTATTTTTACATACTGTAGGGTTGTATATTACGACTGACTGGCAATCATAGGGTAGGCTGGATGTACTACCTGTTTGTGAAATCATTTGAATTCACCATGTGTTTGAACTGTGCTTCATTGTATGGGAACATTCACCAGACACTCGTGAATCCATTCCATGGTCTGATGAATTGTGAAATTAGATTAGGTGCATTAGATTGTCGGGCTATTACCAAATGGTATAGAACAAGCGTCTATTGCATAAACACGTAACACCACTTTTGTAATGCATTGATCGATGTTTTGTCAAGAGTGTCAGCTCAATGTTCTTATGCAACACCTGTCAATATAATAAACAGAAAAGAAATACTGGTATGAACGACCTCTTAAAAACGAAACTAGTAAAATTCACTTATCTAAGACACGCTCTTCAGGTTATCACTCGAAACAAAAACTACCGATGTTCACTCCAAGGCCTGGTATTCATATAACCTTTAGCTGATATAATCTCAACACGGCTTTATCAGTTCGCATATTAGATCTAAGATGTAGTGAGCGTGTAGGGTTAACTGATTTTGAGTTTACAGTTAACAATGGAACGGATTAATTCACAAAATTCTGCGATGAATTGGTAAACCTCTTCTTTAAGCAAATTAGTGGTCTGTTACCTTGACAATAGGTCAGCAATTGGTTGAACAGTGAACATAATAATGTTGGACATATGTTTAGAGTTTGGATGCAGTTTAAACCTATTACACAATTTACAGTGATGCACATTGTAGAAATGCAGTAGACATGTAGCAGAAAGGATCCACCGTTGTGTACATTATTAGTATATCTGAATATATTAATCATGGTTCGATATAGTATACCTGTATGCCAATATAACTGTATACATACTTTGCAACTCACTATCGTTTGTATAATTGCATTGCATACGTGTATCGTGCAAGAATGTAAACCTAAATTGCGCATGAGCTAAACATGTTCTTGACTTTTACAGATGTAAGTATCGGGTAGAAAACAAGCTCCGAGTAATATTGCGATGGAATGTAATCCGTGTAACCAAGACGACAGAAAAGCCAAAGCGAAGGTGTTTTGTCATGACTGTGAAGAGTACTTGTGCAGGGAGTGTGAACGTTATCATAGGAAGCTGCGAATAACACGTGACCATTCCTTGAAAGACGTGACAATACAGAGTCCTGATTACACGTGTAAAGAACACACTGATGAAGCTGTCAAATTTTATTGCAATGACCATGACGTAGCTGGATGTGGTACATGTGCAACACTCAATCATCGAACTTGCGAAGTGGATTATATACTAGAACAGTCTGAAATATTCAAGAAAAGTGGAGCATATCTTGAGTTACATGTTCTGATAGATAGAATAATGGAACATCTTGGGCAGTTACAAAGCCGGGCAAAAGATCTTGATAATTCTTCGGAGAGCATTGATTTATCTACTCTTAATGAGATAAGAACATTTAGAGCACACATTAATGCCCAGTTAGACGAAAAAGAACATCGAATTTTACAGAAAGCACATGAATTCAGAGAAGAAAATACAAACACGATTACAAAAATTAACGATTTTCAAGACCAGACTTTACAACAGATTGACAAGTACAAATCTGATATAGAGCAATACCAAGATGACATAGAACGATTGTTTGTTTTCACTAAGAGGGCTTTACCACATTTAAAGATGCTAGACACAGACTGTTTGAGGCATTCACAAACAGAAATTGACAATTACATTTTCAAGCCATCGGAGCGGCTAAAAATGACACTTCAAGCTGATGAAACGATTGGGGAGTTGAAGATATTGACAGGTAAACTAAACGTCACTGAAGTAGTTCCTGTCATCCAATATATATACAATATAAAGGATGTCAAAGACGCGAAACAGCCAGCAGTAATCGGCATCGTTGTATTTTCACCTAGTAAATTTCTAGTAGCCGATCGCGATAACAACTCGTTGAAGCTAATGGATAGATCACGTTTGTGTGTCACTACAGCTCTTCGCCTTGGTGGACCACCGGCCGGAATAACACGTCTTCCAGGGGAACAGGTTGCAGTGACAATGCTTCATCAGCGAAAAATCAAGATAGTTTCAACGTCCGAAAGTTTAAAGCAAGTTCGGGAAATTGCTGTCAGTGGGGACTGTTACGGAATATGTTATTGTGATCGTAAACTTATAGTTTCTTACATGTTTCCGGGAAAGTTGGAAATTCTTGACCTAGATGGGAATGTAGTGATGGTGATCGAAAAAGACAACGATGGAAAACAGATCTTCAACAAACCCAACTATTTGACGTTTCATCAGACCAGGATCGAGTGTGCTATATACGTGTCTGATTATGGTACAAACACAATCACAAAGCTATCAACTAATGGTGAGGTTCTATCGCAGATCAATGATAAGAAGTTAAACCCTAGGGGACTCGCTGTTGTAGAAACTGGAACTGTGGTTGTTTGCAATTCTAGTGGAAACAAACTGTACTTGTTCACAGAAGAGAATGGAGAGCTGCAAGAGTGTAACCAATGGGCCTGTGCGAAGCATCCATGGGTTGTTGACTATTCCAAAGAACATAATGAGTTGTATTTATTCAGCAACTCTTCTGAAGAAGCTGGTAATATTCATGTGTATACGTTACAAGAATCTTTGGTCAATACAGTTAAATAACAATAAGACGCAGGTGATCGGGTGTAAGCTGGAATTGAGTTTGAAGTAAGGAATAGCAAAACACCGATATTCAGTTTCGCCATTCCATGGTTGGTAAAAGGACAAATATTGCAGGTTGACAACGAACCAATTAACAAACACTCGTAACATTTTATTAACGTCAGTTATTGATAAGGCTGAGTTTGTTGAATACAGTCTCGAACCAGAATATGTTCATACATGTATGTTTAGTATACACTTGAGAAGATTTTAAATTGAGAGTAGACACACATGGCCTAACCTTTCCTCACTGATTAAAATCAAAATATGCTATTCTTTTTCTGAATAATCTGTGTGTATATTTCCAATGTACCAGATGCATTATGTTCGTTGTTAATTGAAATAAAACGTTAACAGCATCAGTTAGTCAACATGTCACTTTGTCAAACAGGGTACCGTTTTAATAACGAAATTAAGCAAATCTCAAAGTGCAGCAATCATCGTTATCCTAATAACTCACAAACAACTGATTTTATATAAAAAATATGAAAGACAGCGTTCAACGTAATAACAACTTAGTTTATAACAAACACAGTTCTGATGGATTTAACTAAGGGTTTCAGGTTTTATTCACGCTTTAAATATGTGCGTTACTTTAAATTTTGTGTAAATGCTTTAGTAGAACGGTACCCTGTTCGTTTGGATGACTATATAATTAGCAAGGGTGAGAGGGTGTTTAATCAATAATCAGAGGTGTAAATGTTCCCTTAGTCTTGTATACTGCTCTACCATTGGTCAATCCCACACACCTAGGTAAGATATCAGTCATGGGGCACGGTAAGGAAACAGCACCAAAGGTTAGAAGACTATATTGTTTTACATGTAATTGCTTTCCTATTTTATGGATCATTAACAAAACAACGAACACTACGTCTGAAACTTCACTGTTTTATTAAACTTCAAGCTACCTGTTATATATACTAACAAGAAAACAAACTGGTGGCTTAAAACTAGGTATAAAATAGGGTCATTTACAATAAAGATACTCACCAACAATGAATATAATCAAACTAACAATATGTACAAACATGTTTAGCCATTAACGATACAAATATAAAATGCACCAGTAATTGTGTCGTATAACTAATCCGTAGGGACAGTCTGTTGTTTCCATAGCAGTCATATAGAGTTCTGTCTTAAACTTTTCTTCTTCTGTAGTTGTGCATAGAACGATCTTCGGTTCCCTTTTTGTGTGTATTAAATATCTTGATTCTAGCACAACGAGTTTTTGTATTCGTTATAGCTTGCATGTATATATAATTTTTAATTTTGTTTCTATTTTGGGATTTATTTGGATTTAAGGATTTATTTGAAGTCGGGATTTATCTATATAGTTTTATGATTTCAAGTAAATGTGAAAGATAGATTAATTTAATATTTTAAAAAGACCAGTACACCCAATGTTATTGCTTTTGTAAACTATATAACACTTTGTTTATACCAACTTTGTGATTGTTTGCAAAAAATATTTTTTTCATTTTCAATAAATAATGTAAAAAAGGTACTTGCACCCCAACTAGACAGTAGATGGAGTATTTTTACGCAGATGAGGCAGTTGTTGTGTTACCAAATGTGCATGAACTACATTGATATAGCTAAAAGGTGGACCTTTCCTAAAACAAAAAAAACACATACATTTATCTGAACTTCATAGCCACAAAGATCTTATGAAAGTATGACCTTGTGAACTACACATACTACTGATCTGGATGCTATAGCCCAGTTATCATATACGTACATCGTCTAAAATAATAATTAACGTGTCAGTAATACACTAGTTTTGTACTTCCGGGCAGTTTGAAAGAAGGTTCAGCATCTGAAGTAATTGCATCAATCCGCAATGAGTATATGTTGTATTCTGTTTAACCTAGCACAGATTCCTTTATAAGAAGCAATCGTTATTATATTATTAAGTTTGTGATGTTAATTACTTTTTTTTGAAGGAAACAAATTAATTGGGAACGATATGGCAACTTTAATGATTATAAAACAAATATTTGTCAACAAATCTGGAAGAAGCAAAACAAAATTACTATTATTTTACATTTAAAATGAAACAAAAACGTATTTCACAGAAAGTATTCCTTCATAAAGAACAGGTAAGAACAATTCTGCTACGGTTCTTATTTTTGACGTATAGGTGACTCTCATGCACCAAAACATACGTTACCAATAGAAAGTGATGCTTCATAGATAACAAGTTAGAAAAACCTAGGTTCTTAGACGTGTATTTGTTAACTTAACTAAACACACACAGGATATTGTATACGAATATTGACCTGCAATTAAGAATTAAATTACATGGGCTAATACATCGCAGAATATGTGATACCTGTGTATACAATGAACAAGTGTTAAATACTCTGTTGTAATAACACGACAATCTAATCCACCTATTTCATAATTCAGCAGACCGTGTAATGATTAACGAGTGTCTGGTCAATGTTCACATGTAATACCAGCAGTGCAGGTTTAACAATGTTGACAGATACAAGGAGGACAAGTAACATTGGGAGCATGGTTCCTTAGAAATTGAAAGTTATGAAGATTTGTCCTAGCTTCAAATCCATGTAAGTATTTACACACAATCTGATGTAAACATATATATGAACATGACGACTCTTAGACTATATATGTATTGTTTTTTTTAAAAATGCCTTCATTTATCCTACAAAAAACATTGATGAATAAAACTGGCAAAACGCATGGTATAAATAACTCTAAAACAGTGTTGCTATAGTCTGTACATAACAGCTCTAAACTTTCCACTTGGGCGTCCATGTCATAACACACATCCAAAACATGTATTTTACACATTGTCTATATATAGTTTGTCATGGTATAACTGTATCAAATATATATTTACAATTCCAAATAGTAACTAGATCTACACTTTGGCCACGTATCAGTTTTTGGCACCAAATTCGCCCACATGCACCTTAAATAAACGAGTTAAGCACCATACAGTTAATTGTTTCAACTGCAAATATGTTCATATTGTCCAATACCCTGTCCAAATCTTCAATTACTGTACCTTTCCTTGTACACTTTTATAAATTTCCACTACCCGCTTTTGAACACCATGCTTCAATATCCATAGAACATCTTGACTTGTTCTACTCTAAAACCATCCTTTTATGGACAATACTGCAACGTCGTCAAAGTTGTCTTTTGAGTTTTGAAGAATTTCGAAGCATTATCAAAGACGTCAAATTTGACGTGTCCGAAAACCTGGATATTCATTATTGACGTCATATACTGATATCACCAATGACGTCATGAATGACGTAAACAACAGATGCGCCATTTTGTTCAACTTTTGTTACTGTTTTATGTGAAACAATCATCTTCGTCACTGCCGTCTTGACAATCCCGATCACTGTCACATCTGAAGTCTTTACTGATACATTGGCCATTTCTACATTCCCAATCGTTGGCACCACATCTACTCGTAGTGCCCGAGTCTGAAATACACATGATATGCAACATTGTCATAACAAGGAGACTTAACACTTTCTAACAGACTTAATGGAATGCCAAATGATCACAGACAAGATAGCTACTGTCACTGTGTAGACATTCGGCCAATAATCATCTTACTTTAGAACGAAAAGGCAACTATCACAGGAGGAAATATATAGTTATGTTATATTTTTCCTATATGACTTTTGAACCATAACCCTTTACTGTGCATTCACTGTTGCAAACAAAGAACCATTCATATGTCAGTATATATTCTTCTATAATTCTATACATGTTATCAAAACAGTTAATAAACAAGTTTTACCTGGTGATAGTGTAGTCGACGACGTAAGTGAGGTGTCTGAAATTTACAACACAATGTTTTCACAAACAAGTCAAAGATGAACATTTGGAACTATTAGATAAACAAACAACTACACATTTGCTTCAGAGATTTAAATGGCTCAATCATTAGTATGAGCATGTCAATTCAAATGAACGCGAATTGAGAATAGTATTTAAGATGCAATAAGCTGAACCAAAACTACACTTGCCCAAAATGAAAACTTTACATTTTTATAACGGGATTTACTATGCATGAGAAACACACACCAATGCAGGAAGTGGAATTCAATAATGTGTAAGGGTGTTAAACTTGGGGAGTGATTTCATCAAAAGAAATAAAGAAAAATCACAGGATCTGTCAGATTTAAGGTCATGCATTCAACTATATATCTAATGCAAATGGAGGTCAATGCATTAACATTAATATTGTGTTAGATATTGTATTATAAAAGTGTAAAGTTGTCATTTTGGTTCAGTATAGTGTTGCATATTGGAGCGTTCACCAGTGGATATTTGGAAACTAGCAGTATTTACCATCACATCTGTATGCATTAAGTGTCACATCGTCTATACCAATATCTACACCATATGTCGAAGTTTCAGTCCTGATTGAAGTAAACCAAGCCCGCAATCTCAGTCCAGGCGGTAAATCGTAACATTGACGAATCCACCGATCGTGTAATTCATAGGGGTCAGATTCCCAGCTGTAAACTTCTTGGTTGGAGTTCTGGTCTATCAAAGTGAACTGAAATAGTATGGCAATACGTATAATACTACCAATGCACCCTTTCGTTTAAGGGACAACTCTGTACATTTGCATAAGTGCTCTCCCTTTTGGGTAAGTATTTTCACCATTTAAAAAAAAAGAAAATTACCATGTTTACTGTTTGATGTATACATGCGCGTTATGATTGGACAAGCACTGAAACCTTTCTATATGTTATAGCAAATTCTAATATAATGTAAACATGGAAATACATTATTGTCTTTGACATTTCAAAGAAAACACACTTTTTACTTTATTACACATTCTAGAAATACCTTTTATAAACTTAGGATTTCAAAAACAGGGATTACAGGGACATGCAATAGTTTCTCCATGCAGATAAAAATGACGATTTCTTGTACATGTACAATGTAAACTATATCTTACTAACATAGAATAGTGCGTGGTATGTAAATAAATTATAGTGTATCACTCTATTTTACCAGCTTCTGATGTTGGGCAACATTCTATGTTTTGGTAGTCATATGAATTTTTTTTGGAATAATACTTTCATTGTCAACTAGAACTGTTAGTAAACTCAAGAAAAATACTAAAGTCCTGCTCTAATAAATATTTCTCTTGAACTATTTCAGAAAAATAACAACAATATGTTACCTTCAGCGTTCCTGGTTGATGATCAAACACGCTGTTGGAGTAAATGTGATAGAAGAACTCCATACTGCTGTTGACACCGCTGGTGAATTCAGGGGAGACAAGAGATGCATTGTCTCCCTTGTTTCCTTCATTAGCCTCAGCGTACATATAATGACCTGTAATACAAGCACAACTTTACTGACAAGCAAATCATTTGGTGGTACAGCATGGCGGGTCAATCAGCAAGTTTTACAACAATATAATATGACAAAAGTAGCGCTCTTTTGTCTGTAGAAGTAGTGCTTGTTATTTTCGTCATCATACAACAGTAACAAATCCTCACCATGTAATAAAAGTATGCAACAACAGTATGTGGCTATTGAGTTTAACAGTAACCTCTTAGTTCCAATCGAAATAGCTTTCGAACAAGCAACCCGTCAAAGTATGGGTAACGAAAGTATGCTTACAGCAGTAATATACCTCTTTTATAAAAACAGTTCGTATCAATATAAAAGAGAAATACAATAAGTGACCTAGTTCAGTGCCGTATGTGTGATCTACTGTTGGCCCAGTCTGTGGGGTAGGTGTATAGCCATGATGGTTCCTCCACTTATAGTTGGTGAAATTCAGGAAGTCATAACCACAAACGAACGGGTGTTCAAAGTCACACGTGACGTCTCTTAACGTACCTGAAATAAAACAAGCATACCTATTGTAGATATAATTCTAGGTGAATTTCATGAAATCGTTATTTTGCATTACATGGTTTAATAGAGTTTATCAAAATCATTTATACTACATTTATTACCGATTAAATATGGTTCAAATGTGTATAAACCACACATACCGACAAAGTATTAATTTTTCCTTCAATGGGAATCAATTATAGATTTTACAACAACTTACACTATACATTGGCCATGTAATACGATGTTAAAACGAACGACAGTTTAACCATGCCGTTTAAGTTGTTGCATATTGGTTTCATCACAATTACTTCATACACCAGCATATATATATATATATATATAAAACATAATTCTTCACTACTGATAACACCAATCAAATGACGAAAATACTAGAAGAGAAACTATGACAATAGACGTACTGCAAACATCTCCCTCGTCGCTGCCGTCCATACACTGCGGGGTTCTGTCACACATGTAAGACTGGGGTATACATCGTCCACTGGTACACCTATACTCATTTGCATTACATACTGAAACAGTTCAAGCATATACAAATAGTAAAACTTATACACGGTTCCAAAGACATCAACATAGTACATAACCCGAATACTGCACCATTCTACAAGATAGTTGCATTATAAGACCACTGTCCTAACGAGTTAGACATCCGTTACCAGTAATTATCCATGTAAGATATAGTTTAAAATAACAGATGATTAATATTTTGTATTGCATCGAAAATTCGACCAGACAATGGTGCATTCATTCCATGGACTTTGAAATAGGTGGATTACAGTTTCGTGTTTTATTTTTACAAAAGAGTGTAATACACGTGTTCATTAAATACACATGTAATGCATTGTTCCATGTCATTTATTCCATACTTTCAGGTTAACATTTCTATAAAACTGTTAATGGTTTTAGGCTGCAAACCAGTCTTCACATTATTACTTCACACATACAATGTAAAAGCAACAAACTCTTTTTTAGACAACACATACCACAATTTTCTTCATCATATTCATCAGAACAGTCAACGTTCCTGTCACATAATGCCATGTTTGGTATACAACGATCCTTCGCCCTGCATTTAGTATAATTCTCTGGGCAAACTGAAATAATGCCAAACCAGATATATGTATATATATAAAACAAAACAAGTTATGTAAGTGCGCCTGTTTACCCTCTTCAAATAGTTTGACAACATTGTTTGTATGGACCTTTTTCATTTAGAAACGAAGTGCTAGTTTGGCAACATTATTTGTATGGACCTTCTTCATTTATGAACGTGTTAGTTTGACAACATTGTTTGCATGGACCTTTTCATTTAGAAATGTGTTAGTTTGGCAACATTATTTGTATGGACCTTCTTCATGTATAAACGTGTTAATTTGGCAACATTGTTTGTCAGGACTTAGCTAATACACTTACCATATTCTGGACAAGTACCCGGCATGATGACAATATCATCCAAGGCGATAAAGGAGTAGAAGATACTGACATCATCTGCGATGACGTCGTAAGTTACATTGACGACGTCCACGACGGGAAGAGTGACTTGAAATAGAACCCAGTCATTATAGAAAGTAGACTGTGCACGATATGTCTCTCTACTTCTATTATAGCCATCCACCTAAAATACGAAACATAAGATCATGAGCCCACTCGAATAAATAGTTGACTAGTATATATGAAACTATGTATCACAACAAAATAAAACGTGTGTATTGTATATGAACATTGACCGGACACTCTTAAATAAATTACATGGACCAATGCATTACAAAATAGGTGTTACATGTGTATACAATGGACACGTGTTATATACTCTGATGTAATAACACGACAGTCTAATCCACCTAATTCACAATTCAACAGTCCGTGTAATGAATTCACGAGTGACTGGTCAATGTTCCATTTAATAGCTGTAAAAATGTCCGATTAATCGTTAAAGTTATTAAAACGTAGGTGTGTTGATAAAACGAGGCTATTTGAGGAGCAGAATTAATATAAGATCTAATCTTGTTTTCTTATCCTCAAACATATTATGAAGTAATATATATTTATACATATGTACATGTA
>ENA-OREC01000817-OREC01000817.1-marine-metagenome-genome-assembly--contig:-NODE-817-length-13901-cov-9.763527_pt1 | contig 13901 bp, 9 predicted proteins | sample MGYA00248626_ERZ508543 | MGnify/ENA primary metagenome ERZ508543 (study PRJEB26211, sample SAMN05518279) | marine metagenome | isolation source: Puget Sound, Washington, USA | host: Bankia setacea | place... | reverse complement strand
AGAAATATACACAGCGACTCCACCAGAGTGTGCAGTGAGATCTCGCCTATATAAAGTATAGTTTGAACATCCACTTACCAGATATGCATCAGTAACCTGATCATCTAAGTGACTCTCCGTAAAACACAAAATGTCAAAATCTGACAATGTTTCAAAGAATTAATCTAGCTAATGTCTGATACTTCTTAAATTTAAATGAATTAGTGACAATGCGTCAAGTCGTCATTTGTATCAAAATCGGGACCTGGGTGGGACTTCAACAAAAAACGGCGGTCTTAATAAGGAAGCGGTCTCAATTTCGGGGTGGTCCTAAAGCGGGGCTCCACTGTACATGTACATAATACTTACTAGTTGTAACACGATGATAGTTTGGACAAAGAAAACGTTAAGTATAATACCCCTTGACACATATACCGTGGGTAAAATGTTTACTAAAGGTAAGCGTAGACTTCGAAGGGTTTAACGAAATGCAGACAAAAATATGGTACGTGTATGTGAAAAGTGTCAACAATTGTTTTTGTTTTTAGATACTATAAGGGAAACTTATACGTTTGTGAGTTTGTTTTGCTGCTAAGAAACATACATAACATAATACGCCAGATTTTGCAAACAACACACTTGTGAAAAGCCACAAATACGGGAATAGCTTGAATCACATATGCATGGTTCCCTGGCTTACACTATAGCGACAATCTGTCCCACAAAACAAGTTGATAACAAAAGAGCTAAATGGCTGAATGCATTAATATTCTAATAAAGTGTCAGACCAGAGAACGTCCATATTGGTAATTTATAGGTATTGTCCAATTTTATTATCCCGCCAAAGCTGCACACATTACATTGTTATTGGGCACTATACAATGTGTAGATAAACCATTGTATAATGATATGCAGTGACAGATCAATAAACGTGAACACTAGAACTTCAATTTAAAAAAAAAAAAAACACTGCCAATTGTTTGGCAAACATCATGGAAGATAGTTCGATGAATTATTTTTGAAACATGGAAGTCAAGTGTTGCACATGGACGCCTAAACTAAAATATCATTTGCACGTTTTTTTCGAGATGAGCACGAAAACAGATTAATTCATACACTAACATATGATGTACAATGAATGGATAATGTATTAGTAGTAGCCTGTAAAACACGAGTTTTGCGTGGAAGGCTGTACTTTCACGTAGTATTATAGTGATTCGTTTGTACACTAACACAACATTCTCTATGAATAGATTATAGATGCACGATACTTCCGCAATGACACTTGGTTGTAGGCTGGATTTGTACGAAGTATATTATTATGGTTCATTCACACAAACTGATGCATGCATATTGTGGACACACTTAACGCTGGATATTCGCGAAGCATATTACACGTAGAATGATTCATTCACAAAACTGATGCATGCATATTTTACACACACTTGACACTTGGAAGTGGCTGGATGTTTGCGAATTATAGTATAATGATTCATTCACAAAATGTACGCAATTACACAAATTCACGCACTAACACGGTGTAGTTCTTCTTTTGAGTTGATCAGGTGACAAGAACCATCGGGGCATTTGACAGAGATTGTCCCATCAAAGGACTATGTGCTCATGACGATTTGTTCCGTACGAGGAGTCTGGCAATGCGAAGGAGGTCGGCCCGGAATCGAGTGAGGTCTTCATTTATATAAACCCGTTTACCCCTTTTAAGAAAGCAGCCCGTGGGCGATAAGACACAAACTTGACAATTATGTCCGAGGGACGGGTCATCGTGTTGCTTGTTGTCTGGGGTCTCCTTGAACGAAGCCTATGAGATATGTCAATGTCAGACAGAGACAGATCCACGTCAATACTATGAGCGATATTTAACACTACGCCATCTGTACATTCGTCATGAGATTCAGGTATACCCGAGATCCGTAAGCAAGATCGACGGGAGTACTGCTCAGCAGTGTCGATGCATTGGTCGGTTTGGCGTTCGTGTGTCGTGAACCTTTACCGTTAACTTGTTGATCTGTTCCTTCAATGTTTTATTCTCGGTTTCAAGAGCCGTCATTCTATTATTGAGTGATTCTGTGATTATGTCAGCGACATAAGCTGCCTTTATGTTACACTGATGCTGACATGTTCAGCTATGTCTGTTTTCAACTGCTCACTCATAGCAGCCATAACACAGTCGACTATCGATTTGGTTGAATCTGATTCTGCAAGCACTTGTTGTTGTATACTACCGGACTCGGAAGAATCTTCCCGTTGAAGGTTGAAATCAGATTGTACGTCAGGCATTGTAACCTTTATAACCACTTGACTGTATTTAGTTTGAATGGCTTGGTGTACTAACGTTCGATAGTACCCTTTTTGAGCCAGCAGGTATACTCGTCATCTCGATGGTAAAAACTATCTGAGTACTAGAACCAGTACTAAAGCAGTACTAAACAAAACAAGAACAGTGGCGACGTTTGTGCAATTAACGTGTCAGTTTGATTAAATGTGATTAGTGTATATCGCAGGTGTATTTGTTGATCCTCTCAGTTCACTAAGTCAGTTGAACTAGTTACCATAGCAGACACGTGGAAATCGTGAACACACTGGCACATGTTTATGAATTTAAAACAAGTAGCAAGGTCAATTAATGCATTTGTGTGAGCATTTATATTCACATCTGGGTGGACTAACCCTACCTACAGTTCTTTGCCTAAACAAAATCCATAAATAAGTCTCATAAGTACAATAAAAACAAACAAACTCTCTGGCGAAAAAACAAGCGCGTCTACTCACGTGGGATACTCAATTGTCTAAATGTGTATATCAAATATGTGTCTTTTTCAGTTAAGTGAGTTTAATAACTAATGGATTGACCCATTATACAATCCAGCAATAATTTACAGGCTGGAGAGAAATTGTGAGTTTATTAACATATAGTAACATAACACAAGTATTTTTTATAGGAACACACACTAATTAATACCTCAAGTATACGCTAGATATAAAGAAAATGTAGATTCTGTTTTAAAACAAACTTGAGTATGTTCCAAAGTGCTTCATATTTGTGAATTATGTTACGTTGCTTGTGATTCATTTGGCACCAATTGTTGACAATACTAAATCATTGAATATTATGAAGTGTACATATTTGTTAGTTGAAATGTCAGATATAAGTGATAATTATCTAAAAATGACATATTTGTGATCTAACTATGAATAAGGAATACTGGAAAATAAACATATTGTTTTTGTTTACAATTTTCGAAATATTAAAATATATTTTGTTTTAATTATAATGGGTAAAGGAATTTATTGAATTATAGGATCAAACACAATATGTGATAACAACTTAAATGCTTAATAAATGTGGTTCATTCAATAATTATGTTAATTTTAATTCCAAAAGTACACACATAACCTGTTAAGTTAAGAGTATATGCTGGTCACGTAATTCACTTGGAAATGTATAGTATGTTTTCCAAAAAGCTGTCACATACAGAATACTTAATTTGTTTTACAAACTGTGATTAATTCGTACCTCTGTCGTTCACTTTTCAGTTTTCGTATGTTCTTTGCACCAATGTATCGCTGTACGCAAATACACGCTATATTTGCCTGTGACATGATTTGAAGGGAAAGAGACAATATAATTGTATAAACACACACATGAGCTGTGTCTTCGTCAGTTACTCGAATAAAGCTTAATACAATTAATGTAAACCCGCTAATCATATCGTTAGCGCACACGAACAACGTATGGATAATGACATCGTTTGTTTACATCTTGTTTCAGGCAAAGCTTCACAAATGATAGAAATCAGTCTTACGACTGATACTAAAGACGTTGCAACAGAGACTAGCGTGGAGTCGTTCGGTAGTGTGCTCACACTGGTAGCCGTTGTTTTTAATCGTTTCCATTGGTAGATATATGGGCGTTCGGTGTTCCTCTGCCAATCTAGAAATTACCAGAATTTACGACATAGTTGTTTGAATCAGTTTGAAACTAAAGTAAACTCCTAGCGGTCTCATTAAAGATCGTTTAGTGTGTCAGCAGCATCATTTACCTTTGAATATTAAATGAAAGACTGATTAAACATCCGATCTGAAACCTTACTTCTATTTAAACGGAAAAAGAAACTTGAAACTATTTCCGTTAACTAGTTTTTGAAATGTCAATGCCATTTGATTCATTCGATGAGCATATCGTCCCGATAAAACGTGTCACGATTCAGCCTGTTCGAATGCAGACCGACCAGAAATAAGCTCCGTTACGATAAAAGCTACGCTATACAGGCGCGTGGAATAGTGTAGATAAAGCGTATACGCATGCTCTTTGATGCCAAAGAACCAACTGCTTTTCACTATTGACACACTTATATAGCTTGTGATTTTTTTTTGTCACACACTTATTTCAATTTGCTGTCACGTAAGTTGCTTCGATGTAAAGTTACTTTTGCCGTTCAGTATACAAACAAGTTAATCCCCTAAAAAGCACATTTGATAATCTCGTACGTTTATAAGTATATGATCATCATAGGGTCGCTATCAAGGAAATAAGTGTAATAGGAAACTAGAAATGGTATGTTTTGATTGACCAAATAAATGCACCATTCTTTGAGCAATGTAAAACAACCAAGAATACTTCGTGTATAATTGAGTAACACTATCGTTGCTGTTGATGTCCTGATGTCAATGATGATTGAGATGAGAATGATGACGAAGACGATTCTTGGAAGAGGAAGTTATTTGTACTACATGTTCGATAAGACAAATAAAACAAACACAATCGCTTTTGAATTCTTAAGATACTGTACCCCAAAGAAGATCACATATTTTAGTATTTGACGTATTATTGATAGATGTATGTAACTTAATAAAGAGAAATATAAAACTACAACGATATGTATAAGACGATTAAAACCACATGAACATCCAACGATTAAAAAAACAAAAAACGAAATAAGGGCAAGAATTGGAAAGCCCCAACACCTATATGGAAATAAAGAAACACACCTAAATGAAGAAAACTTACCAGCTTTAAATAAACGGAATGCCAAACAACAATACATTCGCGCATCAATTTCACCGAAATGATACATATGCTTCATTAGTTACTGTTAGTCTCTAATGATATAGCATATAGTCTAGTATTGTCTTGTATTTCAGGTATTGAGAAAAGTACAATGTCAGCTGCTTCTTGTGTCGACACTTATTCGTCTGTGTATTGTTGTTGTTGTCAGCTGCTTCTGCTGATTGATAATTTATACATTTATTAACATGATTGTTGTTGCTAATTTCGGCTGCGGCTGTCGACAATGATTTGTCTGTGTTGTGGTGTTGTTGTCCGCTGCTGCTTTCGACACAAATTCGCTTGAGTGTTGCTGCTGGTTGATTATGCTGCTGCTGATGATATCGACAATTATGTACTCATATGTTGGTGTTGTCGATTGCTGATGATATGGTCATTTATGTACTCATATGTTGGTATTGTCGACTGCTGATGTTATGGTCATTTATGTACTCATATGTTGGTGTTGTCGATTGCTGATGTTATGGACATTTATGTACTCATATGTTGGTATTGTCGACTGCTGATGATATGGCCATTTATGTACTCATATGTTGTTATTGTCGACTGCTGATGATATGGACACTTACGTACTCATATGTTGGTGTTGTCGACTGCTGATGTTATGGCCATTTATGTACTCATATGTTGTTATTGTCGACTGCTGGTGATATGGCCATTTATGTACTCATATGTTGTTATTGTCGACTGCTGGTGATATGGCCATTTATGTACTCATATGTTGGTATTGTCGACTGCTGGTGATATGGCCATTTATGTACTCATATGTTGTTATTGTCGACTGCTGATGATATGGCCATTTATGTACTCATGTGTTGGTATTGTCGACTGCTGATGATATGGACATTTATGTACTCATATGTTGGTATTGTCGACTGCTGGTGATATGGCCATTTATGTACTCATATGTTGGTATTGTCGACTGTTGATGATATGGACATTTATGTACTCATATGTTGGTGTTGTCGATTGCTGATGATATGGACATTTATGTACTCATATGTTGGTATTGTCGACTGCTGATGATATGGACACTTATGTACTGCTGATGTTCACATGCTCTTCGCATTGGGTCGTTGGTGTTGGTGTCGCCACTTATTCGCTTGTGCTATTTTGTGTTGATGTTGCTGTTTGATGATGCTTTTGAGTTTGTGTTTTTATTGATGATGGCTGCATCTGCTGTCGACTCTTATTATATTGTGTGTTATTGTTGTTGCTTTCGAATGCTGCTTTTCTCGACACTTTTCTCTTGATTATTGTTGTTGTTTTCGGATGCTGCTGCTGTCGACCCTAATTGGAGTATGTTATTGTTGTCGTTGTTGTGATAAGCTGATGCTGGCAGCATGTATTCGATTGTGTGATTCAGTTGATGCTGATGTTGATATCGAAGTTAATTCGTCGAGTTATGATGATGTCAGGTAATGTGATTGTTACTGTAATTGCTTATTATGTTGTTTTCTATTTATTTTTTGTGTGTGTATAATTTCTGCATTTCTAAATCATAATTTTAGTTTTAAACAGCAACGTGTTTATCATATATATATTTTTTGAATTAACATATCCAATAACTAGCAGTGTGTATGTGAGACTTAACTGCTCATTTGGTACAAACACTTTTTTCAATGCCAGCTCTCCATACGTGTTATATTTTCCTACATTCAAAATCACGTAATGAAAGGTTTCAATATTACAACTACACAAGTTACACATTTCATTTGAGTATCCCATGAGAAAAGTCTCTTTCAGTGAATATTACATTGCGCATAAACTACCACTGAAATTCCTTACAACAATTGAAGCAATATGAATAAAAACAACATTATTCCAAATATATTGTCATTTCATCTCATTGTCTTGTAATTTGACTTGCCATATAGTTTCTGTTTTCAGAGGCTCTCTAAACTGCTGAGAAAGATATTGTTTAATTATGACTGTAGATTTTAAAGCATCTGGAAGTATCATTTTTTCTTTTTATTTATATAGTTTAAGATATACTAATTCAAGATGATTATTACTGTTTAAACTTATATTATCATGTTTAAGTGCACACATTAAACTATGTGGTAAACTATTAATTATGGCAACTGCTTGAATATGTAATACCTTACGTATATGTTTGTTTGGGTTTATTTCGAATCCAAGTTCTCTGTCGTCTGATTCTCTCACTACTACTTACACACGTGAATCTAATTCCATCTTTCAATCATCTTCAACGTCCCCATCAAGGTATCAAATCATTACCTTCGTTGTCATTATCCTCATCGTTTCCCTCCGTTAGTTACTACCATCATAAACAGCGACAGCAAGCTAAATGGTAGCTTTACTCTAACACGCATGTGTTGTGTTTCATTCGTATACATCGCTGAACTAATTAATTGCATTCATTTGGCCAACCAAGACTTTACATAAGATTTCCAGTATATAACTATTCCATTGACAGTGATATGACCACATACGTATAGAGATCTAGATGATCATCCTGGCTGTGTTGACATTTAATACAAAATGCCTTAACACTTGTTCTGAACAAAATGTGGACATCTTATTCAACGCACGGAAATGACATGTCACAGAGAATCGTGATTATAGTATATGGTCAATGACATGTCACAAAGGTTCGTGATAATGGTTTATGGTCAATGAAATGGCAGAAAAGACTACGTAACACATGACTGTAGCTTACATAATTATAGAGCAATTGTGATTTTCTTGTGAACTGGCTATATTTACGGAATGACGAGTTGAACACGTCATCGCTGTCTCACATACTCATACCTTTAAGTAAGCGTTAGCCATATATCTGCCTTGAACATAACATGACTGTGTAGCCTTAAATTATGATTCTTTTAAAAATAGTTATGTGACATTAAACAACCTGTGTATACGTCTTCATTTATAATGTATCATGTACCTGTATAGTGTAACTTTTATCATACCCGAGGTTATTTCTGGTCGGTGAACATCAACACATGTCGAATTGTGGCACCTTTTATCGTGACGATATGTTCATCTAATGAACCAAATTACGAAAAGATTGATATTCGAAGAACCATTAAACCATTTAAAATGTAAATATTCTATTATATTCAGTATAGATAGAAACTAATTCAATAACGTGTTTGTCTGTCTGTCATTTATCATTTAATGGTAACTACTGCTGGTATTATTAGTCATTTAACCTTTAACGTGACCTCTATTTGTTCAATTAATAATAATATATTTTTTACTTTGACAGAGAAACCGAGAAACCCATAAAACTACGTATTGAAACGATGAATTCTACGTACAACACTACGAGTGACTCCGTGCTACTCTCAGTTGCAACGTCTTTAACAACAATCTTGGGTCTCGCTATATTCCTGGAAAATATTGGATTAATTATAATCATTGTGAAGCTTTGTATGAAACAAGACGTTAAAGACACAAACGATATCATTATACATACGTTGTTCGTGTGCGCTAACGATATGCTTAGCGGGTTTACATTATTTGTGTTAAGCTTTATTAGCGTAACTGACAAAGACACAGCTCACTTCTGTGCGTATACGATTCTATTGTCTCTTTCCCTTCAAATTATGTCACAGAGCAACATAACATGTATCTGCGTGCAGCGATACATTGGGGCACGGAACATACGTAAACTGACAAGCGGTCGACAGAGATACCGAACGCTGAGCTTAATGTTGGTGAATGCTTTGATCGGCGGTGGATCGTTGGTCTCAAGCATTGTCCAGTCGTACAATTCCGTCAAACATTCTTTCAAAACCCATGGTTTATGCTCTTTTAGTAACGTCCTTGAAAACAAAAACCAATCAATAGGAATATTATTTTACCACATTGGGTTCTTGCTAACGATCTCAGCGGATTTGTTATGCTTATTGACCATCCGGAAGATACGGACAGAAATCAACGCCGTGGTGCAACCTGATGTAACCAGTAGTACCATGATCACGTCTTCTTCACAAACCACACAAACCAACCCAAATAACAGTGTTAGAACCACAGTCAGGTTACGCCAACAGAAGGCCATTTTCACACTGTTGTTTATCCTAATAACCCTGAACTTATCTGTTGTGCCTACCTTGTTTGGCTATACAATGTCGCTACTTGGGTGGAACATGACCTTATTAGACGTCAGGCTTCTGTACTTGTCTATATTTCTAAACTCTCTCATAAACCCCATTATAATAGCGACCAGGGTACATGATATTCGACAAGAGATAACTAAACTGGTGAGGCGGGTTCGAGACATTTTCAAGAGAGGATAACGTTTGTTGTTAACCCACAATCAACGATAATGTTGAAGATACATTTTGTAAGTCCAACCCCGGTTTATAACAAAAGTTATCAAGTTCCATTTTATGACTCATTGTAACGGATTATAATTTCATACGTATTTTAAATGTAATAGTGAGTTTTAGTAATGAAAGTGACTATATGGAGCTTGGTCTGTATCCACTATGTTAACATATTAGAGTAGTATGCACTTAGTTAACATTTGAATCCAAACGTTGAATAATGAAAGTGTAGTTATAAAGGTTTAGTTGTAGAAATATTTAATTAATCGTTAAATGAGTGTGTGTATCTGCATGCATTTCGTGATCATTTTGAAAAATGCAAGACCCTAATAAAATATTTACATTCACGTATTGACTTGTCTACAAAATCAGTGCGTTTCGTTTTGCATTTTCCATCACATTATTCGAATCTAGCTTTCTTTTAAGGCTGTTTGTTTCGTAATTCTAGTTAAATAATGATAATAGCAACATAAATTTAGAATTTGACTAGATCTGGGACTGAAACAAAGAAGGCATCCAGTGTGATGAATGTTGACAGTCACCTTCCCACTGTAGTTTCAATAACGAAGCGCTGTCCAATTCCAATGAATGAGTTTTTGTTACTGATGATCATAAGACTGTACAATCATTCAAAACGCATGGAAGCTCCAAACATCGTTTAAAACTCCAAATACGCCGCCGTGTAAAGATTGTAAACGCAGACCTTCACTCCGATACATGATACAAATAATAAATAACCGCGACAAGACACTACTTTGCATGTTTGTCTAACATGTAGGAAAAGTATCATTTTTAAGTTTTGTGATTCTTCCATTGAGGTAAATTTTCTAATTTTAAAACTGGCTACAAATGGCGCAACTACATTGTATTCAATAATAAGATAGCGCTTGAAAACTACACTCACCCAAAATGAAAACTTTACACTTTTATAATGGGATTGAATATGCACGAGAAAAAAACCCAGACGCTCCCAATACAGGAAGTGTAATTCAATCATGTTTAAGAGTGTTAAACTTTATCAGCTGAGGAGTGAGTTTATGAAAAAATCCAAAAAATGAAATCATAGGATATTTAAGATTTAAGGTCATGAATTCACTTATATATTCAATACAAAGGGAGGTAATTAAAGAATTTGAATCTTTAAAGTCTCAACTCTAGCTTTTGCTTTTTTAGTCTTGATATAAGTTTCTCTCAACTGACAGCAAACTGAATATTTGGTCTTTACAATCAATTGATATTTTGAACTTTCCGTGTTCATTATATGAGTTAATTCCCTGTTATGCATGATAAATGACTTTAAATTTAAGACAAACGATTGCCTTTGTTATGTGTCCTATTTTGTAGAGGCAAAGTGAAATACATTGATTTAAGTTTTCATTTTGGTTCCGTATTTGAAAACAATGACCTACAATTTAACTTGATTTGATTTCCGAAGGCAGTTCCTATCTTGGCTTACGCGCCCATATATACTTGCAATAAATGCGATTTCGTGATTCTAAATACGAGTATGTAGTTAGGATACATCGTTCTGATGTTAATACATTGCTTTAACAGTTGTGTAACTAAAATACCTTCATTACTCTATCAAATATTTAATTCGATTTTACACACATAAAACTTTAGAATATGCATAGTCTTTCTTTAACATCCAATTATGAGAACATCGTGTTTCTAAATTCTAAACTAATAAATAGATGGATGAGCGAGTTGCTTGACACGAGATGAAGCTATTATCAGCAAAGTGCATATTTTTATAAATAAAATACATGTTTTACCTCAAAGTAAGAATCAAAACCTTTATATTTAAAATTTAATAACCATTATTGGAACTGTTTTATAATCTTAGCATCTGTGAATCGGCTGGTTGCTGCTCAAAACATCGGATTTACCTGGCCGGTAATGAAGTTTATACTATCTGTGCGTTTATGAGTATGAAGGCAATGGGTGCCGCTGACCAATCTACTAAGAACCACTATACTAGCGCGCTTCATGGATATGTCCGCGTCAGCCATTGCGTTTATATCGCATGACACCACACAGGTCGTCATTCAATTCTGAAATTGAGAGTAATTGGCGTGTATTTTATTCAAGAATGGCGCGGTTGTTTGGACAGAAATAGTCGTTTTATATCCAAAGTCTCAAAATAAATTCTAAATATTAAGATTAAATACCGACCGTTATATTAACAGCAATACTCACTGAAAACCCGAACGTTTAAAAAGAAGACGAGCTTCATGTTGTATCTGCAAGAAATCGTGCTATAATAATATCAGAAATAATATATACTTCATGTTGTATCTACAAGTAGTCGTGCTATAATGATATCAGAAAAAATATATACTTCATGTTGCATCTACAAGTAGTCGTGTTATAATGATATCAGAAAAAATATATACTTCATGTTGTATCTACAAGTAGTCGTGCTATAATGATATCAGAACAAATATATACTTCATGTTGTATCTACAAGTAGTCGAGCTATAATGATATCAGAAAAGATATATACTTCATGTTGCATCTACAAGTAGTCGTGTTATAATAATATCAGAAAACATATATACTCCATGTTGTATCTACAAGAAGTCGTGCTCTAATGATATAAAAAAAAATATATACGAGTATTATTTTAATAACAGACTGCCCTTGTTCACATTTCTTAGAACTTCTTAATTCATTTGATAAAACACACTAATAAATGTATTGAACATTGTTGTAGACAAGTTATCATTTAGACAGTTTATGATTAATGCTGAATTAGTGCTCATCCACATTAGATAGCACGATATAAAAAATTTTTTTTCCATTATAGTGGTGTATTACACAGAAGCCTTATGCATCTGTTTCATTATGTAGTATCCTACATTTGTATAGTAAACATGGTTGGACAGCATTTATATGCTGTATGTCCGTCATATATATTTATATGTATGTTTTGATTATTGGTAATTATCAACCCGATACGCTTTCTTGTTTTGGCGGCCATGTTTTGTACTTTGTCGTGTGGCTATCGCAGGTGCATGGGGCGTCACGGCATATACTTCAAGCCTATGGTCCTACCTTTTCTCTCCCCTGCACTAGTCATAATTGTAGCTTAGTTACGAGGACGTTAATGAAACGGTCTTAATATATATCGTAAATCACTAACTTACGATACTACAATATTGTAACTATAGAATCTTTATGAAAAGAGCCCAAGGTTGAGGATGTTTTTCATAATTTGATAATATCGGGCCTCACTAGTAACTAAGTTTTCAACATCTGTTCATTCTTCTCGGACGATGATGTACACGAGAGACTACTGGGTGAAAGTGTTATCTAAGATGATGTACACCAGAGACTACTGGGTGAAAGTGTTATCCAAGATGATGTACACGAGAGACTACTGGGTGAAAATGCTATCCAATATTATTGATTATGATTTCTATGCAAATAGTCATTATCCGGAACTCCGTGTCACTGTTTTTTTTCCAATACCGAGTCACATGATGTAGGTACAAACAAATGGCTGACCCATAAACAAATGTTATCGAGCCGGTAAAATTCAAATCAGTTCTAGGCAGAACTTATTTCCTTTCCAAAGCCAAAAACGAACTTAGATGTATTAAGCGCCATACACACAACGTTTGTTCAAAGGTAATTAGAAATAAATTGTGCTCTTCACATACTTAAGCATATGCATACTCATTATGATTTGTGTTAATGCAAATCGTTCGATAACATTCATTGTGATGATATTAAATTACCCCACCCATATACATGCATTTAAATTGACAACATCTGTCATCGTCTGAAAGATTATTGAAACCGATAGTAAGATATTTTCCACAGAGTAATTAATTTTATATATTTATGTTCAAATTTATGGGAGTTTAGAAATAAGACGGTTATACAGTACTAGTATTACAGACCCATGGGCCCAAACGCACTTAAAATGTGTCCGTTTTTATACAAATGTGAATAATACTTCTTAATTCTACATAAAACATACTCTCGTTATGAGTATTCAAAACATGGCTTTATTGATATCTCAGCATTTTCTGGATGGTCACCAGGATCATGTCACGGCAAGGTCCTTTGACAAGACAACATCCAGTAGGAAGAGGCTTTCTGATAGAAGTACAACAAGTACTACAGACAGCATTGCTGTTAAAGGACCTTTGATATCAGTAGAAACGAGTGCATATGTACAAGTTAATGATGATGTTACATCACATCTTGATATATTTAACACTGTCAGTTCTTCTCAGTCTTCTGGGAAAAGTGATTCAGGAGAAAATGGTCAGTTATATGTTGCTAACTCTACGAAGGCTGACAGTTACAATGCCTTAGTTGAGTCTATTTTAAGAAGTTACAAACTTTGTTTTATTACACTGGTGTACCTACTGTTGAACCTTTGAAATACTTATTTGAATGGATTGAACCAGCTGCTAAAAAACACAAAATTATGGGATGGTGGTAGAAAACACATTCCTGGCAGAAAAGGTGGTAGGAAGAGATATAAACATTTTGAGGAATACATTCTTTGTTTAGTGAAAGTC
>ENA-OREC01000816-OREC01000816.1-marine-metagenome-genome-assembly--contig:-NODE-816-length-13905-cov-12.253977_pt1 | contig 13905 bp, 5 predicted proteins | sample MGYA00248626_ERZ508543 | MGnify/ENA primary metagenome ERZ508543 (study PRJEB26211, sample SAMN05518279) | marine metagenome | isolation source: Puget Sound, Washington, USA | host: Bankia setacea... | reverse complement strand
AAGAAAATAATGTAATGGATAAGTTCTGGTATAGAAATCCTTCGAAGTCGGAGGTCATTGGCCGTTGTGGCGGGGATTAAAAAACCTAATGATCACGCAGAACCGACAACAGTCGAACGTTAAAACAATAAAAAAGGCTACATTTAAGTTTATAAATCATTATTCGTTTGGCCCCTTTCCAATATCAATTTCCCATATGTTCGTTTGACTTGCACAATTTCCATATGCTCATTTGTTTCTAGTGGCATAACTTAAGCATAATTAGACAATTAGTACAATAACACATACGGTCGGAAAAGTTGTATCAGCTTTGATCTGGTATATTTTATGTTTTGGTTCGATTCCAATTAATTGTTTAGTTCTAGATGATGGTATCGTTCTCTTCTTGCTTACATGAACGATGACCTATCGCTTTGATAGCATTGTATTACTGTTTTGTCTTTAAAATGGCCATTGTGGACGGTTCAGTCAGTTAGTGTTCCTGTCACACTTTCAACATTTCATGGGGAGTATCATACAGAGAGCCCACCATGTCTCTAAGGTATCTAAACAATCTGATTTTGATAGCTTCCATTTCCTGTACCTCTATTAGTTTAATCGATCTTAGATACCGCTAGGGCTCTCACGGGTATACAGGGACTAGATAGCTGGGTATAAGTTGGCGCTAAATGAGGTATCTTTACACATCAACGAACAATCTCTTAAGTTGTTATTTGGGTCCACGGGTAATTCACAGTTCAGCAAAACACAATAGTATGACCCGGGGTTGAGACTGCGGCCATGCGATTGATACAGAAATAGTATCCGGAAATTACAAATCATTGCTAGGAGTTGAAACTGTGTCGGTAGAAAAAGGAAGGAAAGACAAAAGCACATCGGGAATATAATGTATTAGTTCAGGAACCGTCGAGATCAGAGAAAGGCTACTGTCAACACCCTATCTGTTTTCAATGTTTGATTAAATACACAGATATGTTATTAAACACCTACAACAATTTGTGAAAGTTAAAACAAGGACGATTCGTATATTGGAAATAGCTAATAATGAATGTAGTGTGCTGTATCAATGCCACCGTCAGACGACACCTACCCATAACTAAAGGCTGGTGGAGTTCAATGATTATAAACAATAATACCAATATCTACTTGTAGACGTTCAGGACTTCGTCCACGTTGTTAAAGAGATACATGTTAAGGGAGATGCATGATTGTATACATAGGGTGAACTTAAATTTTACTTTCATACCTTTTCGTACTGTTCGGCGTCCATTTTGTTGAAGAGTGATTTGATTGGTCGGGAGAGGTTGTCTTTCTTGGATCTGCCCTTCTTGCGGTTACGGGCCTTGGACATGCGGCTTTCTAACTCTGACTCCTCGGTGAAGGCGCGTTCGTTATCCTTGGCGCCAAATAGACGGTAGCCAAGTAGATAATACATGTACATACACTGAAAAGATAATTAATGCCGAAATAAAATATTTGAATCCAATCAAGTTTTGACAACAAGTATATATGTTTATTAAAGCCAAGTATCACATGTCATTAGTGATTGGCACACATTTCGTGTTTATGAGAGTATACTGTATTACTATATGGAAACAATTTGAGGCGTTATTACATATTTATTCTTATGAGATGATGGTTCAACTTTTACGAAATTATTAGTTAAGAATTGCAAACAGGAGTCGAAACCCAACATTCAAATGACATTGATAACCATGCCACTAGTTATAAACAAAAACAAGGGTCATTAAAGTCAACGACAGTGTATACTACGTTTGAACTAAGACCCAATGACGTAAAACGTAAAACAAATACAGACGCAGAGAAACACCAGTTGACCTAGATAAAAAGAATGTAGGAGGAGGAAAAAACGAGTTCCTATATAAATCATTGAATGTCATCATAAACATCATGTCACTGGGTCATCGAAACAAAACCACCGGACAATAAAATGGGACATCAGAGATTATGCAACGAACACTGAAGTTAATGATACCTGTATAGGACCAGTTGCCAGCGATTGACAGTGTCAGTTACATAATTAGGGGCATTCGTCAGTGATAGCATTAGAGGACTAGTCAGTTATATCATCGGGTCAATATCCAAATATATCATCGGCACACTAGTCATATACCGATAAATCTGACACATCTTTACACACGTGTAATACTCGAGGAATGTGCTACGTTTTGAATTATGTATGAACATATCAGTATTATATCAGTCATTCTGATTGGTCAATTTTTGAATTGTGGCAAGCAACGTTTGCTGCGATAGGTTGATTGAAATATCGATATTTAGGGTGTGACCAGTAGCCTGAATAAGTCATACCAGATCGAATAAAAGATATAAGTTATTGATACAAAGCTACCAAGTTGTAAGAGAATAGCAATGGACGATGTCAAATTAACACTCGAATAAATCAAACATTATATCAATCTAACATGTGATATAGTATAGAAGGATGCATCTGCATGTTAACATTAATATGTAGTTCTGTTACTGTATATAATGTATGTAATCGTGTTGTTTAAACATATTGTGTCGTAACGTAGATGAGTCAAACGCGTGTCCGTTGTATAAAAATACTGTTTAATCAATCAAATATCTCTGTGGGAAATGGTTTTGTTTCCTATTTGCTAGAACAATGTCATAACACCATTTCACGTGTAAAGCTATTTCATACTCACATTGTATGACTGAATGTTGCATGTACATAAACTATCAATGTAATTTTCGAATTAGGAAAACAGTATCTTCGGTCTAGCTTGTTTTTTCATTGACACATAACATGTTTTGTAGGAGCCAGTCTGCCAGAGTCTCATTTGATTACAGCTCGGTGTTATATCAAATTGTGCTGCCGCCGTTATGACAACTGTATTTTCCCAATGGTGTTAAAAAGCGTCTTGGAGCAGAGCAAAAAAATGAGTGCATCGGTCTGTGTTTTGTCTCGAATTAAATGGTTTTTTTATTTGTTTTTTTAATGTGTCTGCTAAGTATTGTGTTCGGATGCGAGGTAGTTGTTTTGTGAGAACTCAGATTACGATGTTGGCTAAATGTAGGGCTTGAAGAGGGAATGTGAGGTTGTTATAATGTGAAGCTTGTCGACAGAATGTTTACTACATGTGTTCTGTTCTCCCGTGTTATGCTTTGTGTGCGCAAATTCCAGTATCATACTTATATGAACACCGTTTTTAGAAGTATTTCTGTGTTAAACATAGCTAATTGGTGAACTTAATCATACCTTAGTATAATATATAAATCATATAAAGTTCAGAAGCTAACACATGTATTAAAGCACGTCTTTTACCGAATCAGTTACAACACTGTGCATACATGTAGTGTTAATGATAAGACCCCCTCGTAAAATAACGTCATCATCTCGTATGGATGCCGATTATCTCAGTATAGACGGATCATGTAAATCAAGTTTTCAATGCCTACCTGAGACCATCTTTTCCTGTGTCGGATCTTGTTCTTGTCTTTCACGTGAACTACCATCTTTGTATGTCCAGGCATTGTCCACGTCAAACGTCCACCGTAAGGGGTCACGAACTTGGCTGGCGGGGAAATGATGATTGGACCTTTGACAACAGATCTGGAAAGAAAAGCAAATCATGATAAAACGTGCTGGACATACATGGTTATATAACCTTAATGTGTGGATATTTGCCAATCATTTTGAATATGGTTTCGAGACACATTACTTAAACTTCTCTTTGTAAAAGCGCTTTGGTCCGATTTTCATAATTTGAAGCATTAACCTCTCGTGTAGCTTGTTTGGTGACATAAATAAAGAATATAGGTACACTTAAACAATATTCTATACGGGATGCACAGAATGGACGTTAGCTATAGTATTCGTGTACGATATTATTTCACATATTCTGCTAGGTCCCAGTTAGTGTTTGAATCGTCTATCCTCAAACTCTATTAGCACCACAGTCTGGTCAATATTAACTAACGTCCGATATTTACTGCCCTGTAAGTCGCTAGCGTAAATGATTATGCATTTATTCAATTTCCCTGGTACGTTGTTCATTTCACGGAGCTATATTTGGGTCAAATGAATGATCTGACTTGATACAGGATAAGTTGGTTGAGGGAATAACTTGAGCTTGTGGTACGGGTAATTATATACAAGAAACAACACCCGCCAACGACCTACATTTATGTACATCTCATTCGGGAGTTCACTGTACAGCTTTTATAGTCAATTTGTAAGATGCCTTTTCCTAATACATCAACCATAGATATCATAAAATGTCACCGATTCTATCCCTAAATCAATTTGACATCGGGAAGCATAATGGATTTATTAAATTGTTTTGAAATTGTTCGACAAAAAACGATCTGGTATAACTATTCCAAAGAGAAATAATCGACCAAATATTGAATAGTCACGTGACGCATAGCAGACACACAAACGTCCCTTGGCTTCTATCTTGCATGATGGAAACTATTTAGAGTATTTGTTTCCTAATCCAAGCTGCTTAAACAATCTACCAAGGGATTCCGAAAGAACGTTTTTACCAACTAAAGTTACGCTTAGTACGACCAAGAAATTGATGTAATGATAATCCACCATAAGAAAACGTTAGTCTAAATAACCATAACGACGAAATGTCAACAGTGTCAAAGTCTATTATAGTTATACTGTTTTAATGACGTAGGCAGTACCAGCATATGTCCGGACAAAATCTCTTGCTGGCTCCATGTATTCACAGAAATACATGTGGTCCATATACCATTGTTTGAATAAGTTGTAGTTGTATATCAAATACTATCTAGTCTTTACTAACCAACAGCGATATTTGTGTTTATGTTTTGTACTACGGTATCAAATCTGCTCGGGCGACTTAAGAGTGCAAAAGGGAAAAGAATGACACAATTGGGTGTTAGAGTAAACAGAAAACGGTGGACATCACTTCAACTCCAATTGGTTTGGTATGAAACGCTTTACAATCTATCCAAGCAACGAAATGTCACCTATGGCAACACGCGCGTTATCAAAGACTGTAATCTGAGACAACATTTTACAAGTTCACTTTTATGTCCACTCTGCTGTGATTCCATTCGGTATGCATTTATACTGGTTTCTCAGATTTCATTGCATGTTTACTGTAATTAGCCGGATATAGCGTGACTGAATGTTAACCCAAACAAAAGTGTTGGAACACACGTATTCAAGAGACCTCACCAGAACAATAACGTAGTAAAATACACAAGAGACATTAAAGAACCCAAGAAGCACTACAGAAGAGACTATACCTTGCCGCGTCCTCCATGCATTCCATTAGTTGCTTCACAAAGTGATTAGGAACAAACTTATCTACATCATCGTTGAGTTCAAAGGCATCGTCGAAGATAATGTGAACTGAAAACAAAACAATCGGTTAAACTCGGCACATGATTGTTAACGCTATGGAACTGTGCATTTACGTTAAAGACATATGTTTGTATGGTTTTGTTTGGCTTAAGGAAAGAATGAAAAAGACAAAATAAAGTATTACACATTTTCTGACAAAATAATTACTTAATATGAACACAATGTCATTTGGAAAAGAAGTATTTTGCATATTGCGGTTTTGGTATAATTTCTAAACTATAATCGTAGCAACGTAAAACAGTTATTATATGAGCATGTTTTATGTGTCATGTATAGTTATGATGGATATTTGTCTCCGGAAAATGTTATATGACAAACGAGCTAGTTTCATCACGTGACATTATCTAATAACTTACTTTCAAGGTCGTAATAGTCTGGATCTTTGATGCGGAACTTTTCCTGGGCAAGTCGACTGGCACAATGCACGTAGTCGAGCCTGTTAACAAATAAACAATACAAGAATAACTACAATGTCGCAATTTGTTGTCCGATCTATGCGTCTTGTAATGTATACAGTAAACATATTTTGATATTTTTAAATGCTAATATTAAATGTCAAAGCCTAAATTAGATATTGTTTGAATTATGACTTTGGTCCATAGCTCTAGACTTGTTATGGCCATAATCTACTCTTAGAATGCACAATAACCGAATATCCTTGTGAACTTGCAAACAATATGCATACCGGAACATAGATTTTAGCAACTGCGTCATTTCCTGTCGCGTCTCGTGCCACATTGTTGCGCATGCGTAGATCTGTGGTACTATATTTGGTTTGGTGGTATGCGGGGAAGTGCCATCCTCGAAACTGTCTTCACCGACGTAGCGGAATGTGTCGAAACCGGTCAACTTGATTTCCTTGTCATTACGTCGACGACGGAGGGTGAGGGTGAAGTCGGGGAAAATGCCATCGAAATGAGGGGTGATAAACAACCTATAATGGAAACATGTTATTAAAAGGTCATTGTTCTGTAACCCATCTATGTATCTGGTATTGTCTAGTAAATCATTGTCTCATAGTATTAAGTCTGTATCAAAATAAAACACGTTCCTTTCATAATACTTGTCATAGTACATGTACGGTGCAGCTAAGAATGCAGGACTTGTCATGTACAATTTATATGTTTTGTGATTTGTGTTTTCTGTTTCACATTAATGACCCTACGACAAATTTGTCTTAATTGTTTAATAAAATAAAACAACAACGTCTAACAAAATATTACACTAAATAAATAAAACACTTTCATCACTGTTCGCCTACTTCATCAAAGGAATGTTACTGCACAATCGTTGCACTTACTTTTCTAGTTTAGCCATTCTTTCACTTTGTGGGAACCAAATGTGTGACGTAGTGATGACGTAAGAAATCCATAAAGCTCCAGCACAGATGAGCGGTATCATAAGTTCTTGTAGACTATCACCGGGGCAGAACCAACCTCCCATGTGCCAATGTGCTGGGAGAAACCGGATTTGACATTGTAGATATATGAAGCCAAGAGTAAGAGGTGGGGCCAAAATAACAGAAAGAGAGAATGCCACTCGCTGCATATGTAGTTTACAGGCCAATCCAGATAAGTAGGTGATAACAATTCCAGAGACGATTTGTAGGTACATCAAACTGTATGACCGGAAATGCTCTTCGACGCTGTCGCCGACGGTTATAGTTTCAGTACCATTCTCGGTGATTATGATTTCTTCGTTGGTTGATAACCGGAAGTCAGTATTAAAGGTAAGTAGTCGGGCAAGAAGAACCATGAACCCGATTTTCAATGGATAAACCAATATACATGACGTGTCGCGTGAGTCTTGAAGAATCTTACGCCATTGCTTAAAGGGTACGTGAACTTTTCCGAAAATAGTCCAATCGCCTGATACGTAGTTTTCCCAGAATCCTAGTGAGAAAAGAAACAGTCCTACAGGAAGTTCCCATTCCATTTCATGTGTAAGGGTTACTTCCGTTTTGATATAGGAAGTGGCGTTGACACCTTCAACTAAGGAGTGGTTTCCGGTTAGGGCGAATTCCTTGTAAACGAAGAAGGGGATTGAGCCCATCTGAATGACGAAGGCCAGTACGTTCAATATTATACCCATAATTTCACTGAAGCTTGGGTTGGGGCGTTTCTCACGAACTATAACCTTGAGAAGACACGGGATCTGGCAGACTGCAAATGTGATGATTACTCCGCGGAACATATCAGTCGCCGGAAGTACGCGGAACAGGATGAGGCATGCACCCAGGGCTTGTAGACATTCTAGTATCAAAAGCTGAAAACGAAATTTTAGAAATAAGAGAGCATTCTTACATGGTGACGGGTGTAAACGAAGGTTGAATAACACATGCCGTTTTATTTACTTTTCATTAACTGGTTACCTTTATGGTGACTGTTTAGCAAACCCTGATAAGGTTGATGTCTTGATGAGCGTGTAGGCTGATGATGTTTGTCTACATTTTATTTTGCTTTATTCACGAAAAGGGGTGCAATTAATTGTAAACATCGTCTTTTACAACGTTTGCACGATTTTGCAGCAATTTAGCAATGATGACTTTTGTGTGCTACTTACAATGAAGGTTGATTTGACTGAGGGCCACTCTTTGCCACCAAACAATGTCTTCATGAAGGACATAAACCACGTCCACGCCAATGGACCACACGAACAGAACAGTAAACTTGTGAGATGTTCGCCCTTCGTCTCCTCGTCCTATAAAACCAACACATTCAGTGAACTATATTCCTTCAATACATGAAATGACAACATAAGTACTATTAACACCCACGCAATCAGGTCACGTTGGAGCAAAAAGCACATTTTCTAACTTTAAACTGTAACTTCGTGTGTCAGATTAAGAGCATTGTCATCGCATGTTTTCTTTCAGTCTGATTACATTACGGAGAGCTCTGTTAAAGGACGCACCATTACTAAAACAGATTGACGTACGATTGATGCATGCGTTCAATTGTTAACATTTTAAGTGACATACTTCTAAAAACACACTGTTTTAAGTTCTATCTATTTGCATGTAGAGCAAGTCAAAACTATAAATAGTTATAATAAACAAAAAGGCGAGTGAACTAGAATTGTTTTCCATAAACAACATGAATGTCCAAGAATCTCGTTACCGTGTACAATGGTTGAACGAACTGTCCGTGTTGACAATAAAAAAGGTAGGTTTTACACCATTAATTATACGTGTACAAACAAATGTTCGTGCATTGCAGTGAAACTAATTATATGTAAGCGCGATATTTCTAATTGTTGTTTGTTCATACTTGACGTTGCTATTCTAGTATGAAGTGATTTTTTTGGGGGGTTAATATGTATCATATTGCTATCATATATTATTCAATACACTATGAATTTCAGCATTAAGTAATACTCACGATACCATTGCTAAGGTAACAAGGATACTTTGTTTCTTATCGATCGAAAGAAGTAAGCATCTTGTTGTAATAGGTCGATACTATTTCGAGAAACAGCCGTATTAATTTAAATCATCATACCCATCATATTCGTTATATGTGCATACCTTGTTTAAACCGGAAATCAGCAGCATGAGTGAGAGTTTGTTGGCTACAGCGCCCCCTAGTATGGCAGTAAACATAATCAGGTACATCAGTAGACGAACAAGCTTCATTATCTCTTTAAAAATGGCGTCATTTTCCTCGAACTCTCGCTCAGAGACTTGGAAGATGTCGTAAGGTCGCCTGAAAGATTAACATACAATGTTAAGATCGGTAAAGTGAGCATAAATATAGAACTTTTCTAAAATCAATGTCATCATTAGATTCACTACAGACAAAACTACGTCCAATGTATACTTCTTGTCAGCGTTTTCCTAAGTGTGAATTAATACGTACACTCTAACCATTTCTGAGCCTTTAATGCACACATCAAATACTTAAAATAACAACGACTTAACATAATAAAGGCTTAGCATACTAACGACTTATAATAACAACGACTTCACGTACCATTGTTCGTTCGTACCCTCTGACTCGTACGATCCTGTTGTCGTACTTTTGCTGTCTTCTGAAGGGCTGGATACTTGACGTTTTGGAGGGATGCTTCCATTGTCCCCTACGTCATGTAGTGGGGGACAAGGCGCTGGACGTTTACTGCATTTTCCAATACTCTCTAATATACCGTCATCATTCTTCCGTAGCTGTGAGAGTTTCTCCTTCAAAAGTTCGTCTGTGTCCGTGTACCCAACTGTAAGAAAGAAATTGAGATTTGAAGGTGTTTTCAGGTATTATTTAATCATGTACAAGTGAGAATTGTGTACGATGGCGTTTGCCTTATTCGTAAGCGTCTGTGCATACAATTTGGTGGAATACGTAATATGCATTTTCTATGTGATGACTTTGTTGAGAGGTGCATTTTACAGTTATTCAGTACACTAAGATCAGTGACCCACGATCCTATAGATAACATTACTGTAGAATAAATGAACTTTAAATGTGCGTCAGGCGAAACGAGTTATTATTGAAAGTTCATTCTACTGGTGTTCCTGGAAGTGTTCTTTGGTGAATAAGGGAAGTAACGCTTGTTTACGCAGACTAGTATGGTTTACATAATTGTGTTCACTGAACGATTGACATTCTCTTAAAAACTAAAACTACTTATTGTAGACACCAAACTGGCGACAACTAACTATATGGCATGTATACACGCATGGTTTCCCCAGTTGTCATGCATACATTGTACACACAACAGGTGTTTTGTCGATTTGAAGTCAACAGTCGTGATAAATAAGTGTTGTACAGGTAACAATTTTTTGTTTGCAAGTATATATCTTCTACCGCGGTTGACCAAACTTGTATTCTGTGTAATAGCTTAGTCAATGATAGCTTAACTCGACTATTAATTATCATCTTCATTTTTGGTCTTCATAATCATCATTAGAATTGTTGTCGTTGTTTCTCACCTATGCCACTGTCAGTAGACCGTCTAGGTGTACTGTTATGTAATGGAGTTTCACACTCTGTAACCACGGAAAACATGGATCCACCCGTCGCTCTCTGTCTCTCTAGTTCGTCTAACTCCTCTTGTTGTTGTTGTAGCCGCCTTCTGTGTTCATCATCACGTCGTGTACGCTCCCGCTCGCGTTCCCGTTCTCTGGCATACTCCCGCTGTTTCTCCAGCTCCTTCTCCCGCTCGAGTTGTGCTATCTCCTCCAGCTTGTCTCGAAGTCTGTTCTCTAATTCTTCTTTCTGCCAAGCTTTCAGAAATACCTGTGGACATGGAAAAGGTAATACTATATGTATACGTTATATTATTATTATTATATTTTGTTAGATTGATGTAGTAATCCAGCTAAGATTTCGAAATAAAACGGCACACGGTAACGAACAATGCTACTTTCAGTTAATTGTAAGTTGAATAATTCAAGTGCAAATTGTAACTTTGGATGGTATGTACATTAATTGTTTCGTGTCCTACATCAATATCAAGTGTATTTAAAATATGTGGAGAAGACCTAATCATATACTTCGATCTACTATAAAAAACGTATGTAGGTTACCTCTATATTTGGTACATGTATACATAAACTGTCACTAGTTGACGTCGAAATGAGTATAGTTTTTGGTTTTACTTACACTCTGTCAGAATGTGGACATTTATGTATCGATCGTTATGGTTAATCATCGGCGTTTTTATTACCTGTGCATGTATATACCATAAAACAATGTACCGCCGAATTAATGGTGAATATGTATTGCTACGTGCGGTGATTCGCTATATAATGCTATGACGGTTCTTTGGGCCCTTGGTCTCAGTTTTACACTTACACGCGTAGTTAAGTACTTAATCATTAGTAATAAAGGACAAACGTCATTACAATGTATCAGTACAATACGTACACACGTTAGTAGGTTAAATTTGAAATCAATAATTATTTACGCCGTTTCTTTATCGCTTTTCCCTTCTTTGTGAGTAATTTACATTTATGCTCAAAACTGCTGACACAAATTGAATATATCACTTAACCCCGAAACACTAATTTAAGTTTGTATCGATGGAAACATTTCTACTTCAAAACTTTATCATTGACCTTTGATCCTGTCACCATGTACACCAGTCTTACCTTGGATTTGCCTATTTGATATCCTTGAATACTGGAATGTTCTAGAATTCGTATCGTCGTTTCATAATCGCCAACATCGAAGCTGTTGTTTGCTAACACATTGAACCTGAACAAATAAAAACACTAACTAAATATCTTAATTGACTGTTACTTCAAGATCTGTGTCTCCTGTTACAGATTGTGGGCTTTCCTTCATTGCCAGACTCTCATATGTTTTCATGCTACACAATACAGCTACAACTACATATATTGATAATTGACAAAGATGCCACTAGTCCGCAACAAATGGGATCTCAAGAAAACCAAAGAGATATCTTATAACAGTGTATACAAATAAATATATCTCCAACTTCTATTACTTGAGACAAATATATATCTGACTATTTAAAGCAGAAACAATGCACTCTTTGTGGTCAGTATTAATCAGAACACAACTTAACTATTCAAACCTGAGTGAAACTGTATCATCGTAAAGATATTCATTCTAATGAAGTTGTGCTTGAAACTGTATCGATGAATGATGCTTATAGTACTAATTACAATTGAGTCAGGTTTAGTAAATCGATGGACAAAAAGTTGAGAATGTATCAGATGCCCTAGTTATAACTGTAATAAAATCATCAGTTTATGTCATGCTAATAAAACGGGGGGATAAATAATCACGAACAAGGACCGTTATGAGTAATGTTCATTTCAGTTTCTTTTGTTTTATTCAAAATATGTGTCCTTTCATAAATTTAACGACCACAATACGTTATATAAGTTAATATTATATGATATATACATGTATTATGGATAGAAGAACGTACACTATGGGATGTATATAATAACCTTTACGTATTTAATGTATGTTTTGTTTCAATCCATTACAAATTACTGACATAACTGTACATGAGAATGAAAGACAACGTAAGTGTGCCCGACCAACTATTTGTAAAAGAGTGTATACATTTTGACATTTTGATAAAACACATTTCGAGGTTAATGATGTAGACATGAATATTCTTATTGTTTTGTACTAGTAAATAGAAGCCCTGTAACAAATATATACATGCAAATATTAAAACAATAGACAACAACAGAAATGTATGAAAGAAATAACACGTATAATAAATTCATTATCCAAACTATAATAAGACACATGCACGCATACCTTTTAAATAATAAATCCTTTGACAAAAGCTTCGAAGTTAATATCCTTTATTGTTTAAACACAAGTTTTCGAATACATGTTGTATATATATCCTGTTGTGTTCTCTTTGTGTTAATTGTTTCTAGTTTATGTTCAAAGGAACGTATTCCGTTACACTATTCCACACACAACTACAAAGACCGAGGTATTCCGAACTGTTGTGCACTTGCTCGGTTCAGTGATACATATATAAGTATGGAAATCAGGTAAGAGGCCACAGCCGTGTTACAACTGACACTATTATGTACCATAACTTCTACTGGACATCCATCATTAGCTGTGACGTAATTACGACAGTACATGACCATTGACCAAAAATAAACGTATTCATCCGCGACTCATTTCCTGAGTAATATGTAGAACACTTACTCATTTCTAAACAAATGAATTAATAACCTAATAAACACTAGCCGCTCTGTTTATTAGTTCATTGTCTCACTCTCCAGTCACTAAGATTTAATCAGGCATTAGTGTTTGACAATTATAGGTGTACTATTACTCGGACCATTGTATTACTACCTATGAGATTCATCCGGTTTGGAACTACTTTTTTTATATCAAACTTGTGAAATTCCTGACAAAACTCCGTAACAATACAACAAGTGAAATTGTTGCGGATGACACAACGAAATCTATTTAAGAAAGGAGTGAAAGGTTGGGGGAAATAAATTATTAACCGTTAGACCATAAACCGCATAGGTAGTATGTCTAACTGGATAAACGAACGTGTAACGTAAACAATAGGGATGTCATGTATACACATTGGCGTTTGGGTTTAAATTAAATTTTCGTGACTATACTCCGTTACGTTTACGTTAGATAACCCACTCTGTTATGTAGGAAGAACGTATATCTGTTAGGTACGTAAACAGGTAGGGAACATGCGTGGTACATACTGAGTTAACATATGGTTGAAGGATAAACACAAATAACAATGACTAAAATTTTCTCAGGGAGTAGTCTATTTGTAAACATTCTATATTGTACATACGTAGTTCATTTAAAATGTGGGATGAAGCCTAGTGTATGTCGAAACAATTCAGGTTTTAAATTATACATATATATTAGCGTTTCCATTTATTATTTTTTGTTATAGGTTAAACAGTACCACATATAAAGCTTTCCTTCAAATCATTATTGTGAATATTTACTGGTAAAAAATACTTAAAGTAATATTATACTCATATTTGATATTAAAGAACATGAATGAACGTATAACAGACAGTTAATATATCAACA
>ENA-OREC01000815-OREC01000815.1-marine-metagenome-genome-assembly--contig:-NODE-815-length-13910-cov-11.459264_pt1 | contig 13910 bp, 9 predicted proteins | sample MGYA00248626_ERZ508543 | MGnify/ENA primary metagenome ERZ508543 (study PRJEB26211, sample SAMN05518279) | marine metagenome | isolation source: Puget Sound, Washington, USA | host: Bankia setacea... | reverse complement strand
ATAATAATAATAATAATAATAATAATAATAATAATAATAATAATGATGATAATAATAATAATAATAATAATAATAATGATAATAATAATAAACTTTGAATCTAACTTAAGCTTGACTTGACCTCAACCAAGTAAATTGGGTAACCGAACGTTTGTATTAAGTCACTGAACAAATACAAACGAGTACTCCAAATGATCTCCTAATCTTGACTGGATCACATATCGATCACATATCGATCTTAAAATATTGACACCGTGAGAGATTAAGGTTAAATGTACTACAGCAGTGTTTATTTTTTTCACAATACAGTATCAATGTTTATAAGTTATTTATTCATTCAACTGTGTACGTTACAACTGCAGTCCGCTGTTATACAAAGTGTTGGTTTTTGGACTCGTGTTTTGGTAAATGAATGAAACAGGTATAAGGGTCAAATGTAAAGCTTTGTATATCCTGACTTCAAACACATGTTAATAGGGTTGAGAGGCTAATCTAATGTCATCTGGAATCGATATTTAACTTTATTGCATACTTTGATAGTCCCGTTGAAAATGCATTGAGATAAGTGGTCATGATTCTACGATATTGACCGTTGTCAAGCTGTGAGCATGACCGTAGATAAACAGAGGACATTTTTCATTGTGGGCGAATTGTGTACACGACCTAGCTGTCAAAACACGTGTGTTGAAGGAATTTTTCATATTTGACAATATCGCCGCGACATGGAAACAAATTCAAATATTTTCCCTTCATCTCGAACTATATGTACATGTTGAATGAGTGTTTTAATGATTTGACAAGAATTAACTTATAAACAAAGAAGAACACATGACCAAAATCAGATGCATTAGAGACGAAATGGATGTAAAAAGTTAAGAATCGTTAAATATAAGCGGAGAATATAATATAAAACCCACCAGAATATGGATTCGATCCGAATTTAAAGTGTAAATTAGATTTTAAAATGTCCGACCTAACTGTCCGAGAACTGCTACACTTTGTTTTTGGCGCTGGTTCAGTAGTTTTAAACTAGAACTTACAGTAACAAAATGCATCAATCGAAAGTTTGAGACATTCAAAAAGTTTTTAATACTGCAGACAACACTAGTAACAATTGAGCACCACAAAATCGCCTCTGTAAAATTTGAATCTAACGACCTAGCATCACTAGAAACCGTTATAAATATGTATGAGATACGCGGTTTAATTTTCGGAAATCTTAAAAACGCCGCCCTACTGCACAAAATAATATGTTTTAACAATACTCAGGAAACGATCGTCTTTTTCTTGAATGTTATCTCTATAAGAGTTTAAAATACATTAAATTAAGTAATTATAATATCAAAGTATGTAATAAAACGTTTACTGATCGTGTATGGTGAAATCATCGTTGAACATCGGTTTTTGGCGGAGATGCCGCAAGCTCGGCAACCTCCAGACAAAAACTTCGGTACAACGATGATTTCACCATACACAGTCAGTAACCTATAATGCGTCAATACTAATAAACCAAACACTGCATATTAAAGATGAACACAAATATGACAAAAACAGGAAACTTCCTTTATTTACAACTGTGCGTGCGTGCGTGTTTAATGGTTGAATCATATACATGTCCGGTATTACGACAATAACATCACATCACTGGACACGATCGATGGTCTAGGATTGACACTAAACTAACGACAACATACCAAAGGTCCTTTGTCTGTGCCCACTGTAATATTCACTTCACCATTTGAACCCAGAAGTACCATAAATACTCAACTAGATAATTTTAAGAATCCCGTATCGTCGTTTTATTTTGTTATTTTGATAAACACGTCTTGGAAATGTTATCCCCCAGCCCCCCTGTATTTTTAAAACTGCATGCACGAGGTTCTGGAATCGCGTGTTATGTAATATATAGAACCACGTTTGCAGTACTAATGGAAAGAGTTTGAAAAGACGATTCCAACCATACCAAATACTTTAACTCGAAAACAATTGACATACGGTGTTTAAGAAACAAGGCGACGCTTGTACAGAAACCATGACATGTTTTATTGACATGCATCGTCATGGTGGTCTTGCAAATCTGTGTTGATCGAAAATCGCAAGTGGCAACACGTCAAACATTGAACAGTATATACAAACACACCACTGGCCTTTACTACTAATGCGTATTATCTACATTAAACGCTTCCGACTTGACACTCATCTAGGAACTGGTCGTCTTTTCCGTTGATTTTGAGTCTGAAAATAGAAAGCAACATTTATTTGAAACAAAACATATGCTAGAATACGAGTTAGAGTAGATCTACACATTTCACAGTTGTTTGGTCTTAAATAAGTTTACTTGAACATACTTATACGATAGATATTGTAAACTAAAATACGTCATTGGTATTGAATGGGAACATTGACCAGACACTCGTGAATCATAACACGGTCTGCTGAATTGTGAAATAGGTTTATTATATTGTCGTGTTAATACAACATCGCATATACCTCGTGTTCATTGAATACACATGTAACACCTATTTTGTAATGCATTGGTGGATGTAATTTACTTGGTCGTTTTAGGTCGATAGTCGTATGCAATACACGTGTGGATTTATTATCGACCGTTTATGTGAGGTGTATATTCCACCCGACCTGAACTCATGGATCCGGTTTATCAATGTATCAATGTAAATTAATTGTACCTAAGTGTGATATCTTGTTCTACAATCAGTCAGTTTGTCATACTAAGATGAAATGTCAATCATATGACACTTAAATGAAACTGCACCCCGTACAATAATTTCCACACCACGTTAAATAACTCTGCTATCGTATTACGGTTTTTTATTTACCTTTGTTTTCCTGATTGCTTCGTCGTACACTGCTCTCCACATTAGATACAACACTCGCTGTCTCACTCGTATCTGGGACAGTTTATATGAACATCCTATAGCAGAATAGTACTCTGTATCCTTTTTCTTCTTCCCTTTCTTTGTATGCTGTCGAGATTCTTTAGGTACCTTAGGTTTTGATCTTCGTCTTTCAGATTTGAGAGGTTTCTCTGTGCGTTCTATTTGTTCATTTCGTTCGTTTAGTTCTTTTAGTTCTATTTGTTCTTTTTGTTCCATTTGTTCATTTTGCTCTGGTGCCTCTTGTATTGTATTCTTCCGCCTCTCTTCTCTCAGCAGCGCCCTCTCTTGTCGCCTGACGTCTCGTGCTGATCGTTCAGATTTCTAAAGAATGTCCATGTATGACACAGTAAAGCTCAGTTGAACATTTTGAGAAAGTCAGATTTTCGCAAAGCTATTGGAGCCTTTTGTTCAACTAAGACAAAATAACAGACTAAACCTGTAATTACGTGCGGGTAATTACCAGAAATAACCGTTGTTGTCGGCGTGAGAGAGAAAGTGGACTTATGATTGTTTGTGAAATCGGGGCCAATATCTACATTTAGTACTTAACTTGGTACTTTGTGATTTAGAACAATAAAGCGCAGCTCATCATTAAAGCTTTATCATAAAACCTAGATACGCTTGGCATTAACGTACGTAAATGTAAACGTATACACATATATTGAATAAGAGAACTGAAATGACATAACTTAACATACCTCATAAAGGCCCATAGCAGTATCGACGTTTTGATCAACACCCATGTCTGGTACAAACGATTGTCTGGAAGAATGTCCAAACCCAGTAAACTCTTCTTCGTCGTCTTCCCTGTATTCATCAGTGGTGTGTGCAGTTCTGTCTGTGTAACATTGCGTGGCTGAGTCATCTTCCAGTGCATCTGTATCTCCTTCATCGTCTCTCTCTAGTTCAGATGCATAGTCAGTGTCGTCATTGCTCTCGACACCATTTGTTTCACTTACAGGCACTATTATTTCAAGTTTGGAGTCAGCTGCGTTTCTACTAAATGTATCCCTGTTAGATTCTCGTGTTGACTTTCTGCTATGTTCGTGTCTGGCTCCGGGAGTACCATCATCTGTTGAACGACGTGCCTGTAGAAATAAACATTGCAACTAAACTTATTACGGAGGTATCATATACTTGAAATTACCTTTTTATCTATGGTGGCTCATAACGTCCATTTTCATTCCGCGACAATGTTTAACATGTCTTCAGCACATAAAATATCGAAGGTAAGGCAACAATCCACGACACTGTGTTCGAACTAAAAAAGGTCACAGCGTTTACAAAACTCTTCGGATTTTCTTCGATCTTGAAACTTGAAATGTCGCGGATAATATTGTAAGCTATCTTTAATGCAATGGCCACGAACAATTTCTATGCGTAGTTTAAAAAAATCGAGAGACGTTTTGTAGTTTGCAAGCTTGTAAAAAACGGGTATCTGTCCCTTACCCTCGACCTTTCAAGTGCCGAATTCGGACGCTATCAGCCACCATTTTTGTCGAAAAGTCTTACCATTCCCGCTTACAGACAGCCTTATGTATCTTCTTCTATAATAACCACTTGTTTGAAGATTATAAATGTTGGATACATGTTGTTATATCTTTGTAATAGTATCGGTTTAATATATAGACAGAATGATGCCTATCAAAGTAATACAAAAGTGGAACGCTACAGGTCGCATGTAATTACTCTATGACAGTAATGTGCTATGCATGTATATTGTTGGATTGTTGAACCTTCATTACCGGTATGTTTAAAGAATGAGAAAACTAAAACTAAAACTATTAAGCATACTTTGTTTAAACTTGCTTAGCCTAATTGTGATCCATGATTCATTACACACTTTACCATCGAGCATCAAGACCTAGTGAGTGAAAGGTGATCTTTTAATATAGCCAATCAAATGGTTTACCCTGTAACTATTCCGACTGCCCGTAATTAGGGATGTGGTTCCACCTGCTATGGACGGCAGAAACGATCTAGATTGGGCGTCGTCGTCTATGCTGGGCGTGGTAGATACACAATGTTGACTTCTGATTGATAGTTGACTTCTGTTCGATAGTTGACTTCTGATTGACAGTTGACTTCTGTTTGAAAGTTGACTTCTGATTGACAGTTGACTTCTGTTTGACAGTTGACTTCTGTTTGACAGTTGACTATCGGTAACCCTATGCTCGGTTCGTGAATGCTGGTCATACGTTGGCGTTTCTGAATGGACCAGTGTCTGTCTGCTAGCGGCCCTTGACGCCATTCGTTCAGATTGCCTACTCGACGTTCCACCATTATCGTAGGCATGGTATGATGCTCGACTTTCATTTGGAAGAGGTGTCATCGTGTCGTTCTGTGATAGCATAGTTATCTCCCTTCGAAGCTCTTCTTTAGTCTGTGGTGAATAATAGTTCAAAGCATATTGGACAATGGGAGTAAATGGGTAATTAGTTTGTTTATCTGAACAAATTGAATCTTGTTTGTAAAAGGTATACCGCGTACATAAGAAGTAATGTCAGTGATATGTGGACCTAATATTTGGAAATGACAAATAGTATTGTTACAAACATAAGGCCTATTTATATGAGTCACGGTGAAGCTCATTTCGTTTTCTTTTCATTAAAAGCCAAATATACTTACCAGAGAGACCTTTGGAAAGTCTTCACTAAACTCTCGAACCAAACCTACCAGACCTAGAAGTCAGACAGTATGTTGTAATATATAGTTATATTTGTACTCTTTATACACACTTGAGTTCTAGTATTGTTCAATTACTTGACTATGTAGTTCACGACATTGTAGGAGTAGATAGAAAACTGGCATTACTTAAAGTATTATTACTCTGAAATCTCTTAAAAGCCAGGAACTAGCAATCAATGTCAGAAGGCGACACCAGAGCTATATTTGTTATATTGACACAATGTTTACACACTCGGTTAATCTCAATAAGTATGCCTCTAGTCTCAAACATACCTTTAAATGACACCTCACCGGTTCCTTTCGGGTCTGCTATATCTAGCATTTCTTTGACTTCATCTTCAGTAAAGTCAAAGCCCTGCTGTTGGATGAAGGATCGTAGTCGTTTACCTGTAATTCTACCTTCGTCATCAGCCATCGTTTTGAAGGCTTCTTTAAGAGCTGCTGCGTCTATAGTCTCGTCGCTAGTGCCGTTTTCCACTGTACAAATCATAACATATGTACCGTTTGGATTGATGTTTGGAATAATGGTTAATTTATAAAGGTTGGGTTCAATCCTTAAAACATGTTTCATCTTGTCCTGACCTCATTTCGGAGTGCACATGCATTTAACAGCATATTAAAGAATGATATCCGGAGAAGAATTTACATAAGTTGTCAGGCAACTTGTTTTCAAATTCGTTTCTTTTGTTATTATGTATATGTTTATGTCAGTAAAGAAACTGAATACAATATTGTTTAAACTAAAGAATGATACATTTTGCTTGATATTAAGGTAGATTATTAAATTGCATTATGAAAGTTGGGTTCAATTATGTAAAAGAGTGTCATCAGAATGTGCATTTAAGACTGTTATTCAAATAAATAGATGTTAATACTTACCTCGGCTTCGTATTCCATTTTCTTGTTTGGTCCTCGATCGACTCATACTGCTCCCTGATGGTTGTACTTCCTCTGTCGGGGGTATATACCTAGATGTGTCTTCGTCTGTTATAGCATGTCTAACTGATTGTCGACTTGCTCTGTTGTTTCGTGAACCTCTACCTCCTCTGGTGTCTGTGTCAGGCTTAGATGGACCGGGCACAGGTTCACATTGTGTAGGCTGTCTTCTAGTTCGACGACTGGGTTTGGATACGAGAGACAATGTATCGCCTTCCGATAACAGACTGATTTCCTTCTTCAACTCCGCCTTAGTCTGAACAATGATTGAAACCAAATACAAATTACTCTCCCATGTGTTCATCAGGTGATTCTATTAACATCCAAAACAATTCATAATTTAAAAAGTTGTATTAATGCTTAAAGTATGAGTACACTGCATTTAGTTTTTAGTTTTCTTAGATATTTGATTAAATGAAGAAATCCCATATACTCGTATACGATGAATCATACAGGTTCAAGCTTTATATACCTTAAGTTATGTTTTTTGTAAGAATTATTACTTAGATACAATATCGACTGGGAAACATGTGTAACAACAATTACATTTTCTGACGTGGACTTAAATATAACACTATGGGCGAGGTAGATAATAAATTTTAATAAAAAAATGGTACGTACCAACTTTATATTTGGAAACTCTTCATTATATTCATTGACCATTTTTATGAGCCCTGCAATGCATATACATCCGTTTACTCACATAACATAGTTTACTGGGCCCGGCCCAGAGATCCAAAGGTATATCCCTTTGTCGAAATTTCCATATATTCATACAGAGAAAGATTGTGTCTCAAACTATTTCCAGGCTTTTTAAGTAATCTAAATGAATATGTTTAAGGTTTGCCTTATTTCCTGTGACAATGCGACGATAGACAAAGCTCTAATTGACAATGACTTAGGTTACATCCAATGTATATGCTAGGGTGTTGTACTGCTATTAGACCAATCAGACAAATCTTACCTTTGTATGAAACATCCCCTCGTCCACCTCCATCTACCTCTTGTAACATCTCCTGCATCTCTTGCTCTGTAAAGTTTAGCCCATGTTGCGTGACAAAGCCTCTAAGTTTGCCTGAGGTGATACGCCCTTGTCCATCTGTTATCCGCTTCAGCACATCATTGAGTCTTTTAGCATCATTGGGTTCTTCTTCTGCTTCATCGGTGTAACTGTAAGTGTTGATAGTGTGGTTTGAACATGCAGACTGTAGCGTCATTGCCGAGCTTGATGCCATCTTGGAGAAGTTGTAGTTAATATTGACCAGCGACAACCGACTGGAATGTTTCGGTTACTAACAAATCCCTAATTGAATTTCCACTTTCTCGTCACACAAAAAAACCCACACCGAGATCTATATCGCTAAGTGTGAATCCATATCAGTACAGAGATATCTATTGAATATAGTCCACACACTATAGACTTCAGTTTGTGTGCGGCTTTCTATGAATGCATGCACCCATCACATTTTAACGCCATTTGTGTAAGTATAATTAACTATTGTAATTATCTAGCAAACAACTGATAATAATAAATCCACACTATGTAACTTTCCCACTGAAACTTGAAAAGTTGAAGACGTACGAAAGGCAATACTTAACTTTCAACAAGTACTGATTTCTGCTTCGATCAAATACGCTAGTAAATTCTTATAGTGATATCTAATTTAACAATATGTTTAGATTAGTCCAGCTTGATTGATTAAATAAGTCATTATATAAGCAGTGACCACGGTAAAGTGCAACTCACCGGTGAATTAATAGGATTACAGAAACGTGAAAGCGATTATATGAATATCAAAGTCTGGACGTGAGTTTATGTACAAATAAAGCTAGTACAATTTGCCAAGACATTGTTTTGTTTGGAAACTGTGTATGGGGAAGGTCAGCAATTACCCTTTCAGATGCAAAAACGACATACATGCACCGTTGTAGAGCTGCGTAAATCGTGTTACCGACACCTATAAATCCCACCAGCTGTTTTCGTTTAAATTTTATTAGGTATGTAACCGCCCCATTCATGCATAAGGAATAGATTCTCTGCTTTTGTTTTAGTTTTGTCTAAACGGGATCCACACTTTAGCAATATGCCTTGAGAATACAAAACCTGCATACACATAACTTCTTCGAACAGAACAGGGGACGTTGTATTTATGCCTGCTAATCCGCTTAAATCAATTGACCTAATTGTTTAATCTCATACTGGTCAATGTATACGACTGGCACACATGGGAAGTGAACGGCATACTTTACTTTCATGTATCCTTCAAATATAAATTAAAACTTTATTTATTTTACGACGATTACGAAGCAGGCCCATACAGCTTATATTAATTATGCTCCTTGGCACTGATGTTTGTGTTTGTGTAGGCTTCGTGTTTGGGTAAAACGGAATACCCGGAAGAAACTGACCTGCCCATATAGCCTTGAAACGTGCATTTGACATTTAGGAATGTACTTTAAAGAGCAATGCTGTGATTGAATACTGTATTACAGGGTTACGGGTTTGAAATTGGGAGTCATTTTGTAAAATTACATACGAAAAAAGCAACACACTATTCAAAATAAATTAAACCCATGGTTCTATAAAGTAATGGGCACAGCAAGCTAACACATCTTTACAAAGACTGACGGTTTGTCATAAAGTCAACATTAAATAAGAAATGAGATATTTGAAAACCAAATAAGTGAGTATCTGTGCTACAGCAGTGTAAGTTTACATCAGATCATTAACAGTTATAACTTGATCCTCTACTCCAATCAATGAGGGATTAAACCAAGTTATCAACACAGGTAGCAACGTGCCATCCAGTAAAATACTAATGTAAGTTTATTGAATGACTTCAAAGGAAATTGATCTGAAATACCCAGACTGTTTCTAGGTAACCGGAACTTAAATCACTTCTATGGGTTTCGTTATTTGTTTCGGGAATGTTTGTATGGCTCTGAAGTTTCTAATACAAAAGCACAGAACGGTCATCATCAAACTATCTATCTGGACTATTTCATTATCGTAGGTCAATCATTTATGAACAGTAAAGGGAATTAACTGCGATTCAATAATTTACTCGACGGTAGTGTCCCTTTACATACTAAACTATGGGTCGTTTAGTTTCAATGACATTCACTGTTATATGGTCTTGTTTTTTCTATAGTTTCAGTTGTGTTTCTTATTCGCTCTATATCACAGTTTAGCCGTCTGTATTAGCTACATGATATTACGTTGTGACATATGTTGCAGAAGATACAGAACACAACACAACACAACACAACATATCACAACACATCACACCACAATACAGCACAACACAACACAACACAATACAGCACAATACAACACAATACAACACAGCACAGCACAGCACAACACAACACAGCACAACACAACACAACACAATACAGCACAATAAAACACAACACAACACAACACAACACAGCACAACACCACACAGCACAATAAAACACAACACAACACAATGCAACACAACACAATACAGCACAACACAACACAACACAACACAATACAACACAACACAACACAACACAACACAATACAACACAACACAACACAAGTTTATTTGACATAAAGCATACACAGCTGATGGTCATTAACAAAAATAGTGCATGGAAAGGTAAACATGTACATAACAAACAATAAATAGACAGATGGTACACTGTACAGTAGACTTGACTAATACTTATACATGTATGTGTTTATTCAATTAGAATTCAGTTATGTTACCGGTGTTTTGTTATCATTTATGCAATGCTGTATTACTCGTACTGGTTTTAATTCCGGGTTGGATACAAGACTGATAGTGGCTGATAACTGCACCAACCTAACTTGAAGTAGAACACTACAGGTAATCTTAAGTACCAATTATCTGCTCACAACGACTCTTTTTTAATATTTACCTGTCTGAAGTCCATCTTGAATCGGTACTACATTTTTACTGCCGCATACTTAAGGTGTTCGTGTATTTTTTCTCCGTCCCTCTTTTTGACATGTACTATTGCTCCTGTATGGAATGTGTTGATCACCATATATTACTAGTTATGTTAATATACTTTATCCGCTTGTATACATGTATGTAGAAAAGGACCGCCCACGCGTAGCGAACGGATGAATCGATCAATTAATAGTCCGTGTTAGAGTTTACAATTGTCCCGCCACCCAAGGGTTAATGCTACTAGAATTAGGGGCCCAAAACACATTGATTGAAATAGAGGACCAATTGTAAATGTGCTCCAAACAATTATCGTGTAAACATTCACTCTGTATTATTTATATGTACAACCTGTCGACAGTAAACTTACGAACATGAAATGCATTATGAACACAATTTAGGTAACATATGTGTGTTTACTGAGTTAATATCCAGATCTAAGCGCTAATATAATGTGATTTGTTCAGAATGTTGATGGAAGCAGTCTGTAAGAGCGAATAACAACACATGGCGTGCATACTTGTAATATTCTATTATTGAGGCGGCTCATATACAAGGGAGATTACTCAAACTCTACCACATCTAAACTAACGGGTCATTGGCACTGAGCGTGTGTCATCCCAACCATCACCTGTACTTCACTGTCTATTGTTCAACCGGCTTCAAAGAAATACATCGACTCTGCTATTGTTTATTGAACATATAGCTTTTTTGTAAACTTGATATTGACAGTTAACTTCGTAAAATGTGAAAACGAGGATAATTGATGAATTATTAAAACTGTTATGAGTTGTAATTGTTCGTATGTCCTGCGATAAATCATACATCTATCTAACTCTCAGGCCTTAGATAACGCTGTCTTTAACGTATAATGTGTACAATTGATGGCTGTGTTATATTAATTTGCATGAACAATGTAATCAATTACTCCAGTGTTATGAGAGTTCCTGGACATGTGGACAGAGTTAAATGGCAGTAATATGTAATAAATTTAGGTTTGAAGCACCAAATTGTTCAAATGTTCTTTCACCACGCTGGCATAGTAACCTACTACACATATATGGGGTAATGGTTGGCTAGAGGTTATTTCCTCTCCTTAAAGATCGATTAATCAACATAACGTAACAGAAGAGTTCCACTGCTAGCTCTTTTTAAACAGAAAACAATACTCTGAAAATAAGAATATCAAACGTCAAAGAAGTGAAGAACGTCAAAACGAGCTCACTGCACGGGTTTCTGGACAAACCTGCATTTATTTGATCAAACTTTTACTTCCTGGATTTGCTTCGTTTTCTGGATTTACTACGTTTGTCTTTTCTGTTGGTCGGAGAGTTTACTTGCCTTTTCTGTTCTTCGGTAAGTTTACTTGCCTTTTCTAGTTGATACTAATACTGTAATTATTGTTTTAAAATGTAAGAAAATATATTCTCAACCTCCTAGAAACAAGATTTCCAGACGTTGATAATTCGTTTGAACGCATATCATTTCTTGAGAGTAGGCCCTGTCAATGGACATGTGTTGATGCGCTGTTTCATTGTATGAATTTAATGGTAGAAAATGCATTGTTTTAACACAATAGTATATACATTGTGACACAGTTTGAAGATGTGATATATTGTATAAAACGTCTGGTGTAATGAGATTCAACCGAGCTAGACGTAAGCTGACAAGATGCACATTTTCATACATCATACAATTGCTCTATTTGGTCGAACAGACGTCGAGTTTTCGTCAAACAAGTGCATACTATTATGTCTACATGTGAAACAACGACAGTCGTATTTGTCCTGAGCTCAGTTGATGTAAACGGATATCAACACATCAGGGGCGTGGATTGGGCTTCTAACAATATTTCTAGCCGTCTTTGTTAAAAAGAATTAGAACTGTATCTCATGCTTAACTAGTTATATCATTGTACACTGTTAATTTCTGTACTGTGATATTGCTCACGGGTCATGTGACCTATTGAACGTGTGTTTGAAATAAAAGATGACCTATACGCCCGTTGGGTCGGGTGCTTATCATTTGTTGTTGTGTTATATGTGTGTATATTTGAAAATTGTAAATGCACAGGTCACGATAATAAAAAAACTTACTTACTTACTTACTTACTAACTTGTACTGTTTGTGTCTATGTATGCTAAACTTTTCTACCATTGGTCAGTTTAACGTACTAAGGTTAAAAGTCAGCCATAGGACACTTTGCTGAAAAAAACACCTGCACTCTGCACCAGCAGCAAGACCAGGAAGACACTGATCTTCAAAAAAGTAACAGTTCGGTGCATACATAATAACAATCAGTACATTTTCTCAGGGGTGAATTTTCTTTACCGAATAGAGTAAGTAATGTTCATGCATATGGGCTTATGAACCAGGAACAAACTATCAAACAAACAAAAACAGAAATATTAAAACCATCACAAACACAAAGCAACTAAATAGAAAAAAAGAAATGAAGAACACGACAAAACATAAATAAACTCGATGTCTAACTTTTTTTAAAGCTAAGTGTTTGCACATAAAGATTTTGTTGGCAAATATTCTTTTAAAATAGCATGCATCAGCGATGCACAACATGAGCTCAGGTACATGGGGAACAACCTATTTCTAATCGAATGCAGGATTTTTAATACAAAACACGGAGCACTCAACCGAATGTCAAATCAACATAAAAGAATAGTAACTTTCAGCCCAACAGAAAAGACAAGTTGATTTTAAGATCAACTAGAAAAGACTAGTAAACGTTAACACCGAGTACAAAAAGACAGGTTAACTGTCAAACCTACAAAAAAGACAAGTAAATTGTACGGACCGATAACAAATAAAATAAACATCAGACCAACATAAAAGACAAGTTAACTTTCAGATCAACTAGAAAGACAAGTTAAAGATCAGACCAACTAGAAAGACAAGTTCATTTTCAGACCAACTAGAAAGACAAGTTGACTTTCAGATTAACTAGAAAGACAAGTTAACTTTCAGACCAACTACAAAAAACAAGTAGACCGTTGGAACACCTCCTAGTGACAAGTAAACTTTCAGACCAATGGAAAAGACAAGTAAACACTCAAACAAACATAAACGACATGTAAATTGTCAGATCAATAGAACAGCCAAGTAAACGCTCAAACTAACAGAAAAGACATGTAAACGGTCAGACCAACTAGAAAAGATGAGTAAATTTTCAGACCAACAGAAAAGACAAGTAAACTTTCAGACCAACAGAAAAGACAAGTAAACTTTCAAACCAATAAAAAAGACAAGTAAACTTTCAGGCAGAAAAGACTCACCTGCAGACGTTTTTTTTTATAAAAATCATATTACAGGGCTAACTCAAACATTGACTGGCCATGTCACACCGGGTCAATATCTACATTTACGGGACGTGTCAATATCTACATTTACGGGACGTGTCAATATCTACATTTACGGGACGTGTCAATAT
>ENA-OREC01000814-OREC01000814.1-marine-metagenome-genome-assembly--contig:-NODE-814-length-13910-cov-14.278248_pt1 | contig 13910 bp, 7 predicted proteins | sample MGYA00248626_ERZ508543 | MGnify/ENA primary metagenome ERZ508543 (study PRJEB26211, sample SAMN05518279) | marine metagenome | isolation source: Puget Sound, Washington, USA | host: Bankia setacea... | reverse complement strand
GATAGGAAAATAAATGTAATGGATAAAATCTGGGATAGAAAATCCTTCGAAGTTGGAGGTCATTGGCCGTTGTGGCGAGGATGAAAAAACGAATGACCACGCAGAACTGACAAAAGTCGAACGCTAAATAAACAAAATAACCTTTAACAATTTGTGTAAAAGTTTTGTTTTTCAGTGATAACTTTTTCAAAAGTTGACAGATTTACTACATATTCACATACAATTACACTTTGCATTTTACTAAGAAACATTCATTTGTGTTGAAAAATTAGGAGAAAAATATCCGGCTTTAATGCGGGATCCGCATTTCCCTCTTGTTTATGAATATATTTGTGTTCAAGCTAAGAAGAAAACGTCACAATTGGTGTCAACAACGGCAGGGAAGAAATATGCATACCATTTAAACTTTATTACCGGTTGCTACCTAATTTTTGTGGTTCATACTCATAGCCAACATCATTTCATTTAGATGATACTTTGAGCTTTGATATTAAGAGGACTTGTATAGGCTGAAACTTTAAAGTCAAGCTCTTGGGTTTGCAGATACTCAATTTTATAACCTATTAGTAGAATCATACTTGCATATTCACAATGTCTTTTTTGGTAAACTTATTAAGAGGCAAGCTTTGAAAAGTTTATTTCTCTTTGGTACATGTATATTGAATGTTTGTCTTTGTTTTTTACAGGAGATGATAGATGAAGCTGACAGAGATGGCGACGGCGAAATCAACCAAGAAGAATTCCTCCGTATAATGAAGAAAACAAGTTTATATTGAAGGAACATGTCATAAGTTTCAGTATTGGTTGTCTCATCATACATTTAGTCTCTTAGAGCGGTGGCTACAGGTGCAGTGTTTAAAAAGCTAGATACTGGATTATAACTTGTTGATTTGGATCTACAGGTAGTTTTGTCAAAAACACAATGGGCTATTATATATGTGCTCTTATTCTATTAGAATTGTTTCAAGTCCATTGTGAAAAACGGAAAATAACAGAATTTAGTTTATAGAAAGTATTTCACTTTTAAATATTGTGTGTCAAGTACATGTAGTTAAAGTGAGTAGAGTCAATATATTTACTGTAAAAATAATCTAACAGCTTGTGTGTGCATCTTTCAGGTATTCGGGAAATTTTCCCATCATTCTTTATTTCATTTCATCTTTATCTACATCAACTCCTGTTACAAGTATACAATGTCTCATGTTCTGAGTTCTTCTGGCATAGACTAAAACCTGGAAAAAATTAAATGACAGGGTATGACAATGTTTAGCAGTGTTTCATAAAAGGGACCAATTGTATGCATTCCACAGAGTACATCAATACAGAATACAGGTGTCCGCACGTCAAGTGATGTTGTGTTCATCTCTTTAATTCTTGTCAATTTTTCTCGCAAATATGGTTTGTTTTTAAGTGGGTTGGATAGTTCTAGGAGTATATGCTATCATTTAAACCTGACTTGTAGATGGTTCTGCAATTGTTCATGAGAACAAAATCTGCCATTTTGATATATTCTGTAGTTTTAAGAATCTCTTTCATAAACAGCGATAAAGATCCTCACCAATCAAAAGTTTACATTTTCCAATTTGTCATTCTGCAAAATGCTGTTTTCTGGACGTGTTCATTGCCAGTTTCCTTAGAACTTACTCATAGAATTCCCTTGCTTGTTTTATGTAAATAACATATATTTTTATTTGATAAAATAAATTAATGATCTTCAGCGTTGATGCTTATTGTTTTATTCTTCACAAAGTATTACATGGACACTTGGACATACTTTTATCTTTCATGGAAGTCCTTTTACAGACATAACACACAGGTACAACATATGAAATAAAATGTCTATCACACCGGTTATATATTAAATGTCTAAATTCACAATTAAAAAGACAAATCATGCAAAAACTGTAATCACGATAAGAGTTTGGACTTGTTACCCAGTATGTTTCTTGTAATACAATTTTTCACTAGGTTTGGGTAAAGGTACTTCATAATATGTCAGCTTGATATATGGATCATGCATTGGGAGAAGGTAATATTCATAATTATAGAAAAAGTAAAATGTGTTGTTCTTAAAAACTTCTATATAGGCTTCAAACAGATGTGTCAGTAAATCCTTATATGGCTGGTGAGATTGAAATTTCTGGTAGAAGTTGGTGATGTTCTTGTACAGTGTTTCATTAGCCCTAACCACTGTCTCATTGCCAAGAAGTACTGGAGTGTCGGAGTACAGGTTGATACGAGTGTAGTTAAGTTTGATGCTCTGGTTAAACTGGGTACCAAGATCACCAAGCTTTTGAAAGGCTCTCAACACAAAGCTGGCACAGTCAAAACTATCAAACCACATTTGACCATCTGGAAACAAACAGGAAGAAAAGATGGTATTATATACTGCTAAGTTATGCTACTTAGAATACCATTAGGGCTTACATAAAGCATGTCAGTTGTGTTAACAGGACCAAATTATATCATACATACTCCTATCTGTCTGGAGAACTAAACATATAACGTAGTCTCAATAGAAGATCATTCTTAGTTTCCAATTATCTTACTAGAGCAACAGCAAATTTAGTACATTGCATGAATAAGATTTGAACCAGTGTACAGACAGTGTTGACTATTTTAAGTACTACATGTATTTTCATAGATATACACCATTTCATGCATTTCCAAGTCCATTTCTCTAAAACAACGCAAGTTTTATAATGAATGACTTTGAGAACATAATAATATGAATATTGAGTATAAGAAGGAATGTTTTTGCAAATGAGCCAAAACAACTGATTCTGGGTATCATGTAGCTTATACTAATTATGCCATACCTGGTTTTTCCCAAACTGTCCAGGTCTCGTAATAAATAGCCGTGTTATTATCCCACTCCACCCACTCAGCAAACTCATTGAACAAAGAACCTGAAACAAAATGTACCAGTATTTGTAATGGAGCTTTTAAACCAACTACATGTATAAACATAATTTAGTGAAACAGTTTCATGTAAAGTGACATTCTGGTTATGAAATTACAGCTGATTACAAAATAGTATTGCTTAACGATTCAATGTCTTATAAAAATAACTTGTGATTTAGTAGTTAGAATCAGGCTTTCTATTCCTTGAAAACACAGCAGTGGAATTCCTAATGTTTATTTTTACCTTTGATCTCTGCTACTTTAGCAAGTGTTCCATTTTGAATCCAATGTTTATCATCCACACCATCGTATATACAAGCACCACCTTGGTTACACCAAATCATAGAGTTGTTACTGAGGGTGTGAGCAAATGTACAGTTAAACAGTTCCACAAGCTCATACCATTCCAGAGTATAGTTGAAACCGGTATTCTTGTTCTTGAAGGCCATTGCATCATGCATTATATGCTGGAAAATCACATTTATTTGAAATCATTAAATTGGGAATTTTCGCTTAAAAGCCCTAGCAAAGATGGCTTGTGTTAATTTTTCTTATGCAACAGGTTAAAACAAAAACTATGTTCATGTCCTTTCCTTAGTATCTTCCTGTCTTAAAAAATCCAAAAGCTTCTGTTCAAAGACAAAAGAAAGCCAAAGACTTTAACCATATTTTCTAAATACTAACAAACTTGCTTTTTAGGGCAAACTTGTGTGTTTCATTATCATATTATATCATACTCACAAACTTTCCGAGCAGATCTCCAAACTTAAACTCAAACACTGGCGCTTTCAATGCATACACCTCCACTGTATCAAAGTCATGGAATCTTGGCATAGTGTTTGGTGCTTTCCCAGTTGGACAGAAGGGAACCACACCTGCCTGACAGTAGGCGTTGAACTCTGGCCGGGAGTCGAACCTCCTATTGAAGATCAAGAAGTACTTGTAACAACTTTGACATTCTTTCCCTATTCATCAACATTTGAGTAATGAAAGGTTGTAAGTCCTTCATTAACCATACTAGATTACCTATCACCTTATACCTCTTGGACGTCATCATATGAACAAATAGGAAGTGCTTCTGTAAAATCATCTTTTACTTACAAGCACAAACAGATTCTGAATTAATTTGTCTTTTCATTAGTCTTTAACAAATATCTTACCATCTCTAGTGCCACATGCTCAAACTCAGCAAGAGGATGATAGATAACACGTTTTTACATCCACTTTAGTACAAAGACATATTTTTTTAATATGAGTTTGTAAGAATAGGATACAATTATACAAACAAATTTCCATTTTATTTCACAAACACAGACTTTTTAAATCTGTATGTCCTTGATGATACTGTTTGTTACCTCCCAGGTACATGTGTGTGCAATCAGGACCACACTTTCAGCTAAATTTCCTTAACAAACGGTTTTGTCACTCATTTTCGTCTATTTCAGTAAAAACAGTTATGCATAATTTACCTGTATTTCACTGGCCATGTTGGATCACATAAAGCACAAACTAATAAACCAGCAAAAACTGCAAATCCAAGTAGTCTTGCCATGTTGATCATGTGACCTCGGTCCAATGTACATGTCATGTGATACCCAAGTATCGGAGACGCTTGACTATCAACGTCAGCGATAACAGACAAGCTCCTGAGAAACGATCAAAATGGCTACCGTGTTGAAAGAAGCTCCATCAGGTAATTAAGTGTTTAATTAAAATGCCAGGACTGACATGTGTCAAACATCATGCACTTTGTATTCTAGTTTTGTTCTAGATATCTTTTTGAGCTGAATAAGTGTCACACAATTGCCAATTTTCGTTCGATTAGCAGAGATGTGAATAAAATACAAGTCACAAGTGAATAATGTGTAGCAACTTCAAATCAAACCAATTAGGTTCAAACATGAAGTTGTCCACACAAAAAATCAGCAAGTAGTCCACACATATGCATGAAGTGAAAAGGACTTTGACAAAACTATTTAGAATGGTGACTTTCTTCATATTTTTATAGATGCTCATCCGTCTTATAATATACATGTACTGTTATCACTTTCTCTACATTGCCTAGGTGTGCATAGAGGTCTCTTATCTAGTTTTGGTTGTCAATTTTACCAAGTGTGACAATATGATATAGACAGTAAGTTTAACAACTTGGTCCTCTATTTTTCCTCACAGGAACTTGAAGGCGATGGAAACACTAAAGGTGATTTTTATTTCATGTGTTTACTGATCAAATGCAGATAACTGTGATTGGTTAATTCACAGCTTTTACTTTTTTCTAGGTTTTGGGTCAACTGTAGAGTTTATGAGCAACATAAAGACAGAGGACCTATTTGAGCTGGTAAGTGATTTTAGTTTAGTTATCTTATAGTGACTAGATTTTGAGTAGGACCCTAACAGATACATACTACATTTCCAAATCTTCACAAAAACTAGTGTTTAAAAAAAGTTGGCATTGAGCTGTTATGTGTACCCAGAAGTACCCTTTCTCATGTGAATGAAAGTATGTAAGGAAGACTGCATTTTTAGTGTCCATGACAATTGTTGTCTTTCGTAGTAGAATCCCGAGTGTTTAAAATTTGCTCTGTCTAAGGACATACTTGTTCTATATAGACGTATCTATATTTAGTACTATAATATAGTGATGACTTTGAGCACGTTTGTGTACAATTGTTTGTTTGATTATATAAAAATATTTGTTCAGGCCACAGAGGTGACACAGTTTCTACAATACAAAGTTGGAGTTGTAAAAGCAGATACATGGAGCAAGGTACTGTGAGCTTAATTATTTTAGTGGGCAATAATTTCTTTGTTCTTCTAAATTCTTGTTTAGCTGACAAATGAAATCCATAAAAAACAATGATTCAAAGATGTACAATGTTGTCTCTGTTTCAAAGTGAAATATAAAAAGTTCATAATTTGTGTTTGAGCTAACAAATATGGTTTATAAAAAAATAATCTTTACCCCAAAAATATTTTGAGCACATCAGTTTATAACTGAATACCATTTCTGTTTCATTAATGAGGAACTGTTAATTTGTATTTGCTGTATTATCCGGGTATAGTGCATGTACAGTCAGGTTCATTTGGGTTCTTTGCAAAACCTTTTACAAGTACAAGAAACAAGCCCTTAGCTCATTGTACTGGCTTCATCACTCTGTTAAGTCATATGTCGATATTTGTTCTGTTAATGTATATTTGTGATTGTTTTCAGAATTTGAAGGAATATTGCCATGATTGTGACAAGGAGAAAACACAGAGTGTAATCAATGCATTAACATATCTCTACAGGTAAAACACAGTCTCTCTCTAAAAGGCTGCAAGTGGAGAAATTCATATTCGTGCTTAAATAGTGATTTTCTCGTGAATTGTTGTAAGACAAGTGGAAGTCAAAGGAATGATATATATCAGCTCTGACAAATTGTGTATAAAACAAACACTACTTGGTTAGTTCATTGCTATGGTAATGTTGTGTTGCCACTAAAAACAAGATCCTTGACCTTTTCATCATTTTTTATTCACTAATATGATACTCTGACTTTGACCTTTATATGATCCTTAAACTCTCTGGTTATGTTTACTATACATATAATCACAGTTAAACCCAGTGAAATAAATGGTAATGATTGCAAAGAAAAAAAAAGTTTTGAACAAACATTCCTTATCTCTCAGCAAAAGGTAGGTATACCAAGTTGTTGGTGTATATAGGAATCAGCTTGTCCACCAATCTGCTCATTTGTCTAAATGCCTTGTAATCACAATACTTCCTTAACAGTGGAACAGATACTGATGAAACTACAGTTTTTAGGATACACCCTGAGGAAGCGCTTGAAGGAGGATAATCCCAGTCTAAAATATTTAAAGGGAGATAACTACATGTAGTAGTAGGGGGCGGATGATATCCTTTTGCTAGTTGACTCACCATTCTAGTTGTGTTAAGGACGTGACATAGTGGTTATACTTTTCCTGTTATGTTGTTGTTTTCAGGGCCTCTGCAAAAGACCATCTTTCGGGTGATGTCTTCAAGTCTATGTTAAACGACAGCAGTATTTTCACAGAAACAACTTGTTCAACTTTATGTAACGTCTGGAGTAAGCAGGTAGGGAGAAAATTGTGCTGTCACACCCAAAGCTTCAAATGTCACATGTCAGTTAAAGCTGTTTACTTTTTTTTATCCAAAATAGTTTTTATTTTTTATTTTTTTATATTTTACTTTCATGACTGTTGGAACCAACTCATTACACAATCTAGGTGTTTAATATGCACTGTAGATGTCATCAGAGTTTTGCTTATTCCTGTGTCTCACTTTGCCTGATTAACTCATACAATTACAACTCAATTCAAAATTCTATCTTCCTTTTCTATCTAAGTCTACTTTGATTTTATTAAACCCACTAAACTGGCTTTAAAATGATTTCACCCATTTAGTAATTGATGTTATTGTCAATGATAAACCTAAAACAATGTTGAATTAAGAGTTAATTGATTTACATTTACTTTCAATTCATACTTTAGTTGAAAGTTATACATGTATCTTAAAAAATAACCACTGTATAAACTAACATTAATAAATTTTGTTATATCATTTTATACACATCTTTCATGCTTTAGGCCAGTCCATTCTACTCTTTCCCTTTTCATGTTATATTTCAGTTATTGGCAGATGTTTCAACAGTGTAATTAGTTTTATTTGTCCAGTCTTCCTTTGCATTAGAATGTCATGCCCAAATCACCCCATTGCAAAATCTTATTTATGTAAATGCAATATGTCCTAACACCAACTTTATGTTCAACAATCATGTGTTACAGACCTGGGTACAATTTTACTAAAGCACACAATGCAAAACGTTAACATAAGCCATAATTCAAGCCTTTAAATCTGAAAACCTTACTTAAATCTAAAAGAACTTAATTTTTCAGATAGCGTTGTTACTACTTGTCTTTAGTTTTTAGACATGATCAGCTGTTGAAGATCCAATAATTATTGTGTAACATGAAAAGATGCATAAGTGCTTTAGTTTTATAGTACATGTACCTTGAATATTATACAAATTTACATACCTTCCTTTATTTCCATCAATATGTACATGTATCACCTACTCTATTCAGGTGAGACCAAACAGGTTTAGGTGAATCACCAGAAAGTGCAATAAAATGGTGTCTTTAGATTTCTTATCTCAGTACATGTCATAATAGTTCCTAAACAATGAAATAAATCAGTTTGTAAAAAGTAAGTAAAATTTCAAGTTTAAGATGTTATTAATCAAGTCATTAACCAAAAATAGTAATTGTTTCAAGAAGAGTTTAAGGTTGGTAAAGTGAAAATGTGTTGTTTTTTATAAGAAGTTAATTGTCAATGCCACATGTACCAGTACATTTATAATGATTGTGTTGTTTTCTGTATGCACACTTCTGTCTTAAAGCTGTGACATTTCATTACCGTTACTTGCAGGGAAAGCTCTTACAGTCAGCAAGTATACAGGAACACTTGCTTGGAGTTGGCCAGGTAGATATGATAGATCAGTCAGATAGATCATTTTGTGGTTGACAGACTTGTATAAGGTTATTTTATAGCTGTAAGAATGAGGTATATTGTTGTGTGAGTATTAAACTGTGTATATTTGTATATTTTTATCAATAGATTTTGCTCAATGTTTGAAAATACATGTAAGTGGGTTCTAGGTGCTATTGAATAAATCTTTCGTAATCACCCCTTGTTCTGCTAATCAGACCACTCTGATAACTAAAAAACAAATCTTTGTAACAATTACATGAAATTAGTTGTTTACAATGTCCATATATCCGAGGTTTAACTACTTTTTGTGTCATATATCACTATTCTGTTGTGTTTCCAGCTGATAGATGTACAATGGAAAGTGGGTGTGGCAATGAGCTCGGACCAATGTAAAAACCTCAACTCACCCTTTGTAACATTGACCTTGACAGTATCAGACCCGGCTGGAAATCTTAACACCCATACAATGGAACTGACTATGGACCAATTTAGAGTAAATGTTTTATCACCTTATTTACATGTATTTAGTTCAACTTGCTGTTGAGATAATTTCATGCTCCACTACAGTCACTCATGTGTTTTAATGTAAAAGTAGTTTTTATTTAATTGTTACTGATCGCATGCTAATATTTGTGATACAACTAATTTCGTCCATTGCAGAAATGATAGAATTTGATTAAAATAGGTGAAGGCTAATGAAATATATGTACCATTTTCCAATATTTGGTTACCATAATTGTTTACGTTAATATTTATTATGTTTGTATCACCTCTTATGAATACATTTAGTTAGAATCCTGTGCCTTGGTACCTAGTACATTGCATTACATCATCATCTCAATACCTATGTTAACTGAAACCTCAGGTCATGATTTCTCACAACGTTGTCTTTACTTTGGGGTAATAACCTCTGAAACACGATACCAATTAAAATGGAAATGTTGCTGGTTTAATCAAGGATGAGTGATCTGGAAGCTGCTTCATAAGTGTCCTAGGACTGATATTTCACCTAGATGTGATAACTGACCAATAGTAGAATATATAGTTTACCATACTTGGTAACAATAAGTACACCTAGGATTATTGATGCGACAGCCCCCTGTTAGAGTAATTTTAGTGGCCTTGATTTCATTGACTTTCGAAATCCGAATGACATATAATCATAATGTAACAATATCTTTTATCTGTTTTCAGAACTTCACCAATCAGTTAAAAGAAATTGGTAAAGTGATGGAGATGGTGTGACAGTGTTAAACAGTAAAGAACGATATATATTTATATAATATCTATGTATGCTGTGTTAATAAAAGTTCCGGGTTTTGTCTTCTACTAGCCTAGGTAATACAAACATTTACGCAAAACCTGAAAGGCATGCTGTTAATTTGTATCTTAATAAGTGGTACAGAAGACCAAGATTAAAATACATTTAAGTGATCAAGCTGCAAACAATAAGCATTAATGTTACGGATTTGCTTTATACCATGTTTGTGGTATGTGGGTCAATTATGGTCATTTTACCTTCTCTGTTTATATGGCTTGCACTACAGCTGGTTGTTGTATCAAATTACTCCTAGATTCTGGAATAGGTGTAAACAAATGCAGTTTTAATGTACATGTAATACATTGTTCTTATACACTTCTGCTGTGTACTATTTATATATATCTTTTTCTGCAATGTCATGTAGGTAAACAAAATCATGCACACTGCACTAATAAGCCAGGGTAATATTCTACAACTACAACTACATGTATTACCTCTAGTAACAACGACTGAAAGCAAAACTGCAATTGTGAAATCACAGCAGGTACCTCTAACAAAAATCTCAAACAATAACATATACAATGTACTGATTTTATTATATATTTATTGAACATGTGTTACGTTTAAATTTTGTATTGTGTTCAAGTTATTCACAATAAAAGATCTGATAAACTTTTAAGTTGTAATCTGAAAAAAATATACTAAATTAAAGAATAAATAAATACATAAAAAAATACATAAAAAAATGTCTTTTTGTCCATGCCTTTTTCAAACAGTTTATACACATGAGTTGAAACTAGTAAGGTACAAATGAAAGTAACTATTTTACACACTCTTAGGAACTTCATGTTGGGCTAGTTATCAATGGGTTATGAGTTTGAATTATGTCATTCCTTCCTTGCTTCTGATCTAAATAGCAGACCGGTCTTAGTTTGAATAGTTTACTGCATAACATTAGGCTAGTTGAACCACACACATAAATATGATCAGGAGGGCAAAGAACTCAACATTTGATTCATTTGTTTTTGAGCTTCTCTGGCTTGATGAATCGTCTCCTCATCACAATGGTCTGTAACGAATATAGTTGCTAGGGGTTTTATCCGCTGGTTACTGGAGTCAGAAAGTCTCAACATACACTCAACTACTGGTACAGCAGTTATTTCACTTTTAGTTTCTGGGCTAAACAAAAATATAAGAGTTGTTATAGCAGATATAACTATTTCTTCTGATGGTTGCGAAAGGCACTTTATAATCAACTTTATTCCATCGTTGTCAATTATATGCTTCTTGTTTTCCATATCATTACAAGCATTCGAAATTCCTCCTATTGCAAACTCCACAAGCTTTTCTTCAGTTTCTTCAAGGCCATCTAAGAAGAGATCCGTGACATTTAGTGCCTGCATATACTCATAGTTAATCGGATCATATGCAAAATTTGCGAGGTTTCCCATGACTTGTAACTTTGAATCGATGCTATCTGCACTTTGATATTCATTCACTAAAGACTGCATATAACTGAAGCGTCCAATCCCATATGGTCCTGTCTTCTTCTCTAAATAGCTTTTGGAGCTAAACATAATTATTGTTTCAGACCAACTTTCAGTGGATCTGAAATATAGAATAACGAATTATGGTGACATACAATACAAAACTTTTATGTAAACACATATGTTAGCTGTATTGTTATGAACTGAAATGAACCAATGTCAAAACAATGTTTGGTTAGGCCAAAAGATTCATGTTTGTTTACTGTTACATCATTTTTAAAAGTAGGGTACGTATAGGATAAGTGGACTTTTTACTTAGGCTTTTTGATGTAACATCACTATGCCTTGTCACTCAAATGCGGTCGTCAACAACTAAACATCTGAACATTGAAAAAAAACATGCTAGGGTTGGGGGATATTGCATTAAGGCTAAACAAAGAGAAACTATACATATCATTTATGACATATAATTTTAATAAAACATTGTTTATTATATCTGGAATCAAACTTGTTAAACATTGAACTGACTATAAGTGCTGTTCCCCCTCAAGGGGGAATTTTCGGGACTATGATTTTCTTATACCTTAGGGTATGTAGCATTCAGAAAAAAAATGATTGCAAAATTGTGTTGGGCTTTAAGGAGTTAAGGGCCTTTAAAATACGTTACCACCTCAAAAAATGTCATTTTTGTATATCTAACACTAAAACACCTAGTTATTTCAACACAAACAAACACAAGCCTGCAGCTCATTGGAGCCACAGCATTGTGTTTTGCGCTGAAAATGCTCCAATGCATCTTCCGTTATTGTGCCAAGGAGTACAAAATGGACGTAAATGGTAAGTTTGGTCTACTGTTTTTCCTTTTCAGTGGTGTATACGCGTACAATTAAAAAATCGGGGAATGTAGTGCCATATGGCTATGGTTATGACTTTAGTTAAATGTAAAAGTTCGGATCAAAAATCAAAATCTGATTGTCTAGAACTTTCTCAAGATTATTGTTGACATCGCCGAAATCTTGATTTCTATGAAAAATAGCATCGTTCTCTATATTTTACTATGTCAGCCGCACATATTTAGCTTTAAAGTATTTGTTTACAGAACTTATTATTTCTTCTTCATTAGTCTATTTCCTGTACAGTAACACCAACAGCACCATATTTTAATTGTTTGAAGATAAAAGTTTAACCTTTAAAGTTATTTAGGGTAACGTACTTTACAGCTAGATAACAGACACACGCCCCACTCGACAGTTGCAATCAACCTACCAAAAATACTCGCCAGACTTTGGGCTTTCAGAAAAACATTGTCTCGAAAATTCCCCGGGGGGGGGGGGAATGTGTTTCTGGCTCTTAGCCTGTTGTTAGAACAACTATACAAATTTATGATGACCCCTGTTGTATTGCTAACAACTTCAATAATAACAATCCTACTAAACAGTTCTGACCCATGCAAGCAATTCTCACTTTTGGCAAAGATGACCTGGGTACGTTTATGAGCTTGATTACGAATCCATACTTCCGATTGGATAACTTTAAAATACTCCACCGTATGATTTACCAACATGTCTCTGCAAAGCAAACGGCTTAAAAAAAGTATTTTTATAAAAAGTATATTAACAGGTGAAACAAGTAAACAACTAGTACATACAATCCCAACAAGTAACGGTGAGCCAAACTTCAAGTGAATACACTCTAAAAGGGGAAAGAAAGTCATCGGCGTATACACGCCTGTACAGACAGTTACCGTTGAAACCGAAAGTAGGAAAGTTTGAAATTCCAAAATGACTTGTCCAATGGACTCTACTACGTTTAACAAGATGGCATGCAAGGTATACCTCACAATTATTGTTGTCAAGCAAATGTTTATTTTCCTTGTTAACAAATAGGGTTTTATTATTTAGATTAACTTACTTGGAAGCGTTAGGTGAAAACACTGAACCAGGAAGCAAACAGTACACATGCATCAGATGCGCTCGACATTTGATTATGTCTCGCCGAACGCAGATACAATAAACAATGCAAGATGAGTCATAGCTGTATAACTTGGTGTTCCAAATTTATCTCATCATTTCAAATAGTCGAACAGACTTGAATATAAATGTTTTACAGTTAATTGGTTCTTCCCGTTTTGTAAATCTAGCTGGACTCTTGGGCTTGTTCAGTGTTGATTTGTATTTGTTTGGGTCTTTCAATAATCATGATATGTAGCAAATGTAATATTCATGATATGTAGCAAATGTGATGTTATACACCTATGGTACAGTACACACATACATATTATGTGGGTGATATTATTTCCCGGTCTCTGTCTGCAACATTTCTATTGCTTGCTATGGTCACGGTATCAGTATGTATTTGGTTTTCGGTCGATCAATAAATACAATTAAGTTAGTAATTGTTTATGTTGACAAGCGAATCTATTATGCAGTTGGTGTTTGGTCAACTTGAAGACACATTAGGAGTTTTTGTGAGTTTAATGAAAAGTTCCACAAGAGACAACATTGTTTAATATCATAAAAAAAACAGTTTTACTCTAATCGTACTTTTTTGTAAATAATTTGTATTTAAATGATTTTGCATGCATTAACTACTCATTGATTGAGTTGCGTAGAGAAATTAAGTGCATATAAATCGGGAATTAGGAGACCGGATCAGACATAACATAACATAATCTATTTTAAAAGCTATAGGTCAACTCAATACAAACAAAAGTGCAGGACCTGATATGTTTTTGAATGAATTTTTC
>ENA-OREC01000813-OREC01000813.1-marine-metagenome-genome-assembly--contig:-NODE-813-length-13911-cov-12.668281_pt1 | contig 13911 bp, 4 predicted proteins | sample MGYA00248626_ERZ508543 | MGnify/ENA primary metagenome ERZ508543 (study PRJEB26211, sample SAMN05518279) | marine metagenome | isolation source: Puget Sound, Washington, USA | host: Bankia setacea... | reverse complement strand
ACAATAATATTTCTTCGGCTGTGAGGCAGATTGTATATTCTAGTATGTATATATTCGATAGACTAAGACATTCAACTTCCTTCTAGAAAGAATTAACCCGTAATCGTAAGATACACATACACGTTTAAAAGTTCATCAAGCTCACACATAAGTTGACTGACCTTAATTTAACATTACGAGACTTGAAACTCAACACTTACAAACATCTTTCAGATAGAGTATCAGGTTTGCTTGAACCGAGTACAGCTCAATAAGTCAAGCGGCATTTTTACACCGTGTCCTTGGGAACTGTTGAACAAAAATCACAAAACAAAAACATCAGAAAAATATATCTCTCTTAGCATGGAATCCTAGCGATTAAAATCATTGAGATATTTGCATAAAACCTCCTGTAGTTTAAAACAAATGAAGACAGAAAATGAAGTCTAATATACAACCGGTGAAATTAATACGGGTGACGACGAGTTTTTGTGTCATTGACGAGCAAATGGGAAACGAGAGAGAAGATAAAATTAGACAAAAAAAGTTACTGATTAGAATCGTTCTTACATGGAAAAAAGGCCAACGGTGAAGACAAAAGGAACTAGATAGTGTTCGATTTCTTGAGTTTCTTAACTTCTTAACCATTCGTAATTCAGACATTTTAAACTTGCTATGTTGCCTGGGGAAACGTCTGTCTTAAGATCGTGGATTCAAAGTTATGTATACAGGCCTCACGTAATTATTGACACAATTAACCTTAACGTTTGAAATCATCTATTATATTCTAAGACAAAGTTGAATTGTTTAAAGCTTGTCAGATGTTGTTCGATGCTCGGAAAGAAACCATTGATGATGGAGTGAAGGGGAATACGTATGACAACGGAGTCAGAGGGATGGACTACGGGCTGAGTTGAAACGTGCCCGTTAAAAGTAAATATGACACATCAAGACAGTATTAGGTCATATGTTTTTCACTACATACACTTTAAAAAACAACAAATCAATCAAAAAACTACAATTCAATCTTGAACATCATGCAAGCCTTCGATTCAGTCTGTCTTGGTACAGGGTAGTTCGGAGAGGGGCTGTTAATAATTGGATTTAATGTCAGGGAAGGCTTTAGTTGTGGCGTCCAAGTCTATAAGAAATGTTTCTCTCGAATTTGAATTATCACCTTATGTCAAACACAAAATATCCAGGCTGAAACTAGACTGTGTAACAGGTTGACGCATTATATATGCAAATTGCGCCATGTGTTCAAACCTACCAGTATATATTTACAGCAAAGATCAACGTTTAAGACCACTCAACAATGAGACCGGCCCGCTATTAAAACCACAAATGTTCAGTCCCCCCAAAACAAATGTCAATGTGATTGGGTCTCGTTTTTAACTATCGCTGTTTAGTCTACTTTATGTCGTTCCAGAGAATGTCTTAATCGCCGGAACTTCACTATACGTGCTTTTAAACCTGACAAAACAACACTGTAATACCTAGTTCAGTTTATTGTTTTACATTTGACTTTGTTTAACGTTAAATAAATAAACTTGGCTAAAACTCGTCCTTTTTGTTCATGTGGAATCCACTTGTTTGCAGCTAGAATTCAACAGCAAACGAAAGTTCATGTCTCTCCTACGGATAGATCTTCGTTCTCTTTAAAGTAACGGATTTGGACAAATAGAAGACAAAAACGCTTTCAACACGATTCAGCTTCCTATAATGTGTAACCTAAAGTGAAATTGAGGAAACAATAAATAACATTAAAATCTTGAAACAATTGCTACATCTGCCAACCTTGAATTTCCCTACGATACCATTCCGAGACCCTCACATATTGCACAAGTAAAGCGTTTGTCGATCAATGTTTGATGATTTAGAGTGTTTAACGTTTTGTTAAATGTTTTCATGTTTTATTCAATGACACATTTAAATGTCACGTGCGTATTTCACGTACATGAATGAGTATGGCGTGTGTCTCCCAATTGACTGTTATAGATTAACCACACGTGCAAGTTAGTATGCAACCCTGATTAACCCAGAGAAAGGTTCGCGTCAGCTAACCTCGCTTCCTGGAAGTAATACATTATTAATTAAACCGTTTATAACTGAATATATATAGTTCCATGATTTAATGATAGGGGTTGATGTTGCAAGACAGGCATGTTTCAAGTTTAAATGCAGAATAAGTGGCAATAAGAGAGGTAACTTGTATCAGGTTCAGGGTCAATCAAAATACATATACAACATGTTTTAATTAGTAATCAGATAGGTCCATTCGTTAGGTGTAGCTGAATCTAACTTCTGTCTTGAAACTTTCATGTTTCACTTTGAGGAATAGTGAGCTAACAGGCAAGCAACGGTTCAACTTTAAACATGTTCTCTCCTTTTTCTTCTTTTTTTTATCGATACAAATTACGTGAAAAAACATGAGGATCTAAACTTATATGACGGTTGAAGTCCTGTGAACCATACACCAATTTTGAAAACAACAAACAGGGTATTTATGAGACGCGTGTGAACAGAAATTCTAATTTACAGAACAGAACAGAATATCTAATAAACACGAACACGTAGCTCAACACACATCGGATTTTTAATCGTTTAGTTTACCAAACCGATGAATACGTGTAACAAGAGGGCATAATTGTTAACCTATTCAAAGTGTTTGCATTTAATTGAAGTTTGGGGTTCTCTGACATTTCAGTAAGTTGCCTTTTTTAATTTCAAAATAAATGCCTTCATCTCTGTAATTTTTTTTATCAAAGTGTATTAAGTATTAAGTCGTTCCATAGCATTTCGTGCTGCATAAAAAATGGTAAAGCAGCAAAATCTCTCATCCAAATGTCATTGACAAAACGGAGACTGTTATTCGATGTTGATTTGTTATCTGACAATTATTGAGCTCTATTAATTGTGTTTTTCAATGACATCTTTTGCAAATAGCATTTTGTCATCTTGATTTGGTATATCAGAATTTTAGAATTAACTCAATCCAGAGAGCTTCTGTTTTTGATTGTTTGTGTTCAAAGTGTTTAATGTGAATTCATTCAGGCAGAATGAAACACGCGTATGTTGGATTTCCGAGCTGTGCCATTTGTTTTAAATCACTGAATACAACACTGAGGATTTCTTAAAAAACTGTAACCTAGTAACATTTGCATGATTCAAATAGTTAAAGAATAACACGTTATTTCTGTAAAATGCCTTAATAATTCGTGCTGTCTTGTCAGGATAATTGTCTAAAATCGGTCATCAGGAAAATGCTATGTTGTTTTTTTTACATCAAAAATATTTATTAGTTTCACTATTTATCACCGCAGATCAATGCAATAATTGTTTTGTCTAAGAGTCTCAATAAAAAGAATACGCAAATAGAAACTCACGCGCTACTCTAAAACAACACGCATCTAAAACGCACACCGAAAAGGACGGAAATAAGACAATGTGGATGAGAAAAGGCGCGTTTAACTAAATCTCAGCACTCAAAAAAGTCACATATCCCAATCAGGTTACCGTTTAATTACACTCTTACATTCAACTTAACAACTATTGAACTAGGGTGCCACTTATTTTACTCGAATAAATGTTTGTGTTACAGTAGTTGAAATTTACCATATTCCATAACCAACACACGTACCTAATTTATTGATGCAAAGCCCTGTTACATCACCTTAACCATATTCCACGTAGAGAGAGAAGCGAGTCTGAAACCAACGTATGACTACCAATATATAGATTACGTCACCAGGGCCCTGATAGCGTTATTAATGACCATCCCATATCTATTTGTCTTCAAATCTTTGCACTATTGATTGAAGCCTGTCGATGGTGGCCGGCACTGTAGGGCGATGGGGAAGTCCTACGATGATAAACATTCCTATCTAGGTAAATTGGAAAACTCCGCTCATAGGGTGGTACAATATGACATACAACGTTATGATATAATGAGGGTGTAATGTAACAGAGATTGAGGGTGGTTGACAAAACACATTTGTGTCGGAAGGATATTGTCATAACAAATGATACACTCGTGCAACACAAGGAGCTGCAATATTCCTTTGTGTCATTTTTAGGCGGTTAACAATTTTATTTTATGTCGGTTCTAGTCGTGACGTTCTATTCACATTGTACTGTACAGGTGTTTTGGTTCGATTACTGCTTGATATTTAAAAAGTTCCAATGTATTTGAACACTTAGAGATCACCTCTCGCAAATAGGACACTGTGACCCGTAATGCATCCGAGTTCATTATCTTTGAAACGATCGATGTCTTTGTAATTAATACATCAGAACTGCACGCTATTTCCCATGTCACGTGCACACCATTGCTCTATTTACATTAAACTCTCGTCAGATGTGGGAGAAAATGGACGATAACTATGTTTCACTCAGTTGGTCAAAGATGCAGGTTATGTGAAATGCTTATTCGTTATATTGGGTCATAAACAATTAAGGAAGACGTGTTTTCTTTGTCCTAAATGCCAGCGCCAACAGGGTTGTTCCAACTTCAATCGGTTTGTTGAGTAAGTGTTGTGGGTTGCCGTCTTCAAAGAATGTATCAACCACGGTGGTCTCTGTCAGTTGTGTAATAATGTGGTTATGTTGTTACTACACAGCGAGGCAGATCTAAGTGTCGTATGTGTTTTATAAGACAATGGGTCTAGCATTCTTTCCTAGACTTGCAATCAATGTCACATGAAATTAAAAAAAGGAGATACACAGCCAACAACTCGGTCAAGTACAAGTTGTAAAGAAGGTAGTAATCTTCATTAAACACAGTGCTATGAAACAAACCTGTATATACATTGTAACAAACTATAACACTGTCTTGTAGACGATATTAAACTTGATTTCTATCTTTATTGTACACACGCAAGGTAAACTGTTACTCTAGAACAAAACAATTCCAGATGAAATACATGTACAAAATCTATCTTCGGATATCCTAAATTAAATAATGTTCTCGACATAGTGCTTGCGTTTGTTTGCTATGGCAACTGAAGAGACGAATAAACTGCGACCCATGCGTTCGATCATCGATGAGTTTTCACAGGCCTTAAGACAAATGACCCTTGTAAGACAATCATTGCTTACATTATACCATAACTCAATGATGGGTGACACTTGGCAAATTGCTATGACAACGAACCCGTGTAAATATACTTTCTCTGATATCAGTGTCACTTGATATCTCGATATATACGAGTAATCAACGGCATACACTTCCTGTCGTATTCTGATGACGTTAAACAATGTCGTCTGCTAAAGTTTGAATATCTTCTGCTGTCTGATTAAGGCGGGAAAATTATGGCAACGTATCAAAACGACTTGATTGACGGGTTTGAGACACCTTGACAATAATCTATGCGTATATGTATCAAAGCAAATGACGCGGGTCACAGTAAATTAAGAAATAATGACGTCACACAGAAAGGTAAATACTATGGTAGGGAAACTGTTAACCCAAATTCCACTCTGGCTCAATCAAAGATTAAGTTACATCAGACGGCATTTCTGTCACTTAAACGGAGTAAATTATCAACATATCATTCACGTGTGACAATGTTTAAATGACACATTTCACGGTTAAGGTTAGCGTTTTCTTATTGGTTAGAATACCGTGACACGTGTCCGAAAACAGGCTGGAGAAAACACCACACCCTACTTTGTCTTCGATTATTGAGAGAGACACTTTCTTACACCCGCCAAATGGTGAATATAAGATTGTTTATGTTATTAATAAGACTAGCGTTTTCACGGTCGAACAATCTAACTTTCCTATTGGTTTTAATTTAAATGACACCTGTCAATTATAAAAGTACAATGTCGTCAAAAGAAATAAAGACTTCCAAAAATAACTCCAACTTGTGACAACCTTGCTTACGACATGTTCTAATACTAATAATAACTCTGTCAAAAGTACTGAATGACACTGTGTGTTATTTTTATCTGATGCTTGAAATATGACGCGGTGGCAATTTGGGTGGACACAATGCCGACAAGGTGACATAGTTGACACAATTAAGACTGCCAAGAACAAAGAAAGTGTTACGTATGAGGTATTGGTGTAGAATCATATAAGAACATCAACCAATGTGTTTCTCAGTTTCTCAACATAATATGGAACTACAAATAGTTTAATCGTCATTTAATCCTAACCTAGTATTGTTACAATAACACAACTGGAACTATCAAGCCGTTGTCGATATGGATGGCCCCGGTACCAGACTTTATACGGGATGGGGTAAATCTTAAAACTTCACTTTACACACATATTAGTACTTACTTGAATTTAAAAGTTCCATTCTTATATCCAAAGAAAGGTACAGTATATGTCATCATCCAAATGAAACCTCCCCCACAGTCGTAATATGGTTTCGTCCAGTGACCATCGTCATACGTCACAGTAATGGACGAATCTACATCTGTTTCGCCATGTGCTGTCTGGTTATACCGCCATTGTGACGTACCTAAAAACAAAACAAAATAATCAAAATCAAAAGAAAATAACACGATCAGTTATAGAGGTTAAACATTGAATAAGTGATATTGGATCGTCCTTGTTATTTGGTAAAACACACATACGCATGTACGTTAACACTAAAACAGTAAATGTGCGTTATCATATTCACATCATACGGAGGCGTTCAAATATTTCGGAGAATTTGACCGCTGCAAACGTACGTAAATGATATATAACTTAACATTGCAGTCTTTTTTTTAACAAGGAACTACGGCAACAAGAGTCTCTCCGCACCAAATAACCCTTACACAGCTAACGAAACGCAGATCTCGCGAATTCTCGGATGTAAAATGACAATTGTGTGTTAAATGCGTGATTTATCGTTCAATCATAGGATGGTGTTGCTAAAATATTCCATAATTTTCGCTTTCTACGACTATCAGTGATAATTATGCGACTGTAGCAAGAAAATTCCAGGATAGACACAGAGTTCACTGCCTTTTACCGTCTGGACAAAACAAAACGGAAGTGTTTTCTTGGTATTTAGACGAATTATAGGTATTTTTACTTCTGTTGAGAATATTGTCGTCTGCTGCGAAGATGAATGAATATTTTCAACAAAAAACAAACATGTCTAGTTATGATGATGCACCATTACGTATATAGAACGACACAAAAAGCATGACTGTTTAGAAATAACAGCGATCGCGACGAAAGCAAGAAATTTAGCCGATCGTCAACCTGTTTTAAGAGTACAAATAGGCAAACCAAACATGACTGTATCTGTAGCTGTAGCAGACGACATATGTCTATAAATTATCAGAGCTGCAAATATTTCCCAGAAATCCAACACCTACTTCCGCAATAATCATTATCTATCAACTTACAAACGTCAAGAACTTTTTTAACTAATCAACTGATGTGAAAATGATGATAGTGTAAAGCAATTTAAATCTTTGAAAATTCCTCATGACATCAATGTTCAAAAGTGCAAATACCTTCCTACTGGTGGGGTTTGAGATCATTGTATCAATTTAGATGTTGTAAGACTGCTCGTTAGACCTCGGATTTGTCAAGCTATGTGTTATAAAAGTTCATTTAATGTCTGATTGAATTTATGACATTGAAACACAATTTAATAACGTAAGCACTCTTTACCAAGCAGAGTATCATATAAAACCAATCTGAGACGATTTAAATATATCTCAGTGCAAACATGTATTTATTCTTAAATTAAGATCACGTGGTACATGTATGCGACATAAAAACATTACTGATAATTGTTGTATTTGTATTGGCAGTCTCACTGTATATGAAAATATGTAGGTGTGTATTTCAAGGTTGTTTCACTTAAATACGTGTATATAGACCTTGACCTAAATGCACTTTGTATAAGCGGGTGGATCTTAAAAGAGAAAAGCAATCGTTTTGAACATATAGTTCCTAAGCATATCATATGGATCACAAGAGTTTTATAAAATTAAAATCTACAATGTCTGGAAACTATCAGTATCACCTCTTTAATGTGCCGCCTCCATACTGATGTGCTGCCCATATGTGGTGTTAAAAGCTGGATTGTCATGTATATATATGTAAGCTAGCTAGAAATAAAAACGTAATACAATAAAACACTATAAAGACATACGAAGAACATGTGGGCAGATGGTAGTTTAGTCTTTAGTCATCGATCTGGTGGTTTCAAACGAGGCCTAAATGCCCTTGCAAAAGGACATGCACAACATTGCAGCCATGTGACCAAAGACAGCACAAACAAGTTTGACAATTAATAGCTAAAGGGCGTGTTTGTCTTGTAACAAAGGTCTGCGCATGTCAGTATTAACACGTCTCTTGTGTGTTATTTGGACGGCGTTACGATTGAAACAGATAACAACACGTCATACGGCAACATTTGGAGAGACGTCTTAAGTGATGCATTGGTAAACTGAAACTCTAGCAGAAGTAATTAGCAATGTCCAAGAAGTTCAAAAAATGTTAACCTATCTAAATCATCAGTCTAGACCAAATTTATATATGTCTAGATCATCGGCTAACCGTTGACCATAGGAGCATGCTTTTGTGTGCAGGCATATCAACGTTTGAGGGCTTCAGGCTACGATGTAAATAGGTTGCGTCGGACACCATAGTTCATACCTCATAACTGGCTGAAAGACGCACACTTGCTGTTGGTCTAGACCCATGTAAGTTGGTACATGCTGCTATTATTTTCTTCCCCCACATACATATCTATACTATTTTGTTTCACCCCTAAAAGTATTTTTTTCTAACTAAACTCTCTTTTTTTCTATTCCAAAAAATAAATAAAACATAGACATGTAATTTGTTGCTGCTATATATATGTGTATTGTTCGGATTGTGATGTAAAAGTAACAATTATGTGAATCAAATTTGATTATTTTTTTAAAATTATTTCTTCAAATCTTTTTCCTCTCAGATATGTCCTTTTCAAATTGTAAAATGCATGTACTTTTGTTTTATGTATCCCTATACGTTTGTATCTGACACGTATATTTAATCATGAATGTACAGTTACCTCCTAGTACGACTGTAAATATCGGACCATTTATCATTTTTTACACATTATCTTCAACAAATTATCAAACGATTACGATGGTTATATACGATATAAAACATTATAAGGATATCTCTAATGACGAACGTTCTGTAAACACAAGTTATTTGGGATCAAGGGTAGACGTATTTACCGCATGCACGAACACACGTCTACAAACCGAAATGAATTATATAACACTCCGGGACGAATGTAACTTCCAAATGCTATTCTCCTCCCAACAATTAACAGTTATGTTTGACTGCAGTGATCCGACAATCAAGTAATCCACAGCTTTGAATATAACTTCTCTAATATACAACCGTCAACTGATTAATCATTCTTCACACAGAGAGATCGACTGGAGCAATGATAAAGCGATGGCAGTCCTCACAATTTGATTAACTGAGAAAAAACAACCTCCAGAGACAAATTTGCAGAAAAAAAGTTTTTGTGCTGATGTGTAAGTATTAGTTCTTAGCAGTTTGCATCATATTTAGCTGTCATACAGTAGGCCAGTCAGGAATTAATCTGGAAACTGTCGGCCCATTTGTCATTTGGCAGCCGCCATTTATTGTCCCCTGTCAGTAGGTCATATGTTAAAACATCCCCTTCAGTTGCGCAGCATCGTTTTATGGTCATTCTATAGACATTAAGTACAGCCCATAGGCGATAAAGCTGACCGTAACATAATTACTCGTATATATTTTATGAATTGAATAATTCGTATGTGTAACTGCAAATCGGTAAACTATGAGCAACCGTGTTCATTGTAAAACACATGATAATTCAAATGTACTCAAGTTGTAAAGTGGTCTTTCTCAAGTATAGGTCAAACTTCTCCTAATTGAAATGGACTTTGTCAACTGTAATACAAGTACCCGTTGTCTGAGAAGGTGTTTGTAGTTACAGTTTGACACTTATGTTGGATGTACTACTATATTACTGCCATACTACGACACAATGTATTAGACTGTATACAAGTAAGATTAAATATAGTGTAATTTTCATTCTTCAGCTCAAATAAGTATTGTCACTACATTGTCATTTCAGCAAGCTAAATATAATACAATACGCTCACACAATACAAACCTTCATAGCATTCGTTCTAAATCAATGCCTTCTACGTTTGATCACAATTTCGCCATTCGCTTGAGTGTCCAGTGGTCAAGATGTTTTGACTTGGCAACACAATGTCCCTGTTTTACGATTACCACTTATCTGTTGCACTGTGTACGTTACCTATCTAGTACAACCATTCAGAGAGTTCCATTACTTAATACGGGCAAACATTTCTGTGTTTTGTCTCAAGATCCATAACTCGTAAACAGACAATCAGGTTGGACAACTCAAGCCATAAGAGTGGACATAAACTTCTCGGCTTGATTGACTTACACGTATTACAAGCGTGGGGATAAAAGCTGTTTAACGTCACACAATAAGGTCATTCTGTGCGTGCTCCCGTTCTGTGATTGTTAACTAATCCGCGATGTTAGGCGACGTCATTTGGGTTGCATCCAACGACTTAAAGTGGGTCGTCATCGAACTTAAACATCACGTGGTCTATCCAGAACGACAGCATGTTCTAATGACGGGGTTTTAACTGATGAAGTTAACTGAATTGCGTGAGCATGTACATGTTGCTCCTCGTATTAAAATGTTGTTTTAACACTGAAGTCCATTAGGCAATAATAAACGTCCACAGTACCGGTTACATTAACTACTCGTTGTACCATCATCAACAGCCTAACTTAATTCTGTGATTTTCCAACGATTTTGAAAATACATATTCTGTCACTATGCTGTCAAAATACGTTGTGAAATTATCTTAAAGCCATACATTGACGTCGCTTCGTTTCAAAATTGCAAATAAGTCTCTTAATCATAACATCTACAACACCATCAATTTCATCTCAACGCCCATTGGATTAAGTGGAACCATTCATATCATACCAACAAGTAGTTTGATTAACTAACCAGGCTAACGTGGCTATCCATTAATCATAACCTTTTACTGTCATTTACTATAAAGTTCAATCCAAACACAGTTACGGTATTTATTCATTCATATGCCCGATGTATAAATAGTTTGTGTCATCTACCTCGTAATTCGTACATTTGTCATAACAAGAAACAATAAGGAGTAAATAACCAATTCTTGTCAGATCAAACCACATCCAGTAATTAGCAGATACCACAATGTCATGTCCATATATATACGAACTATCACACTATAGCTCGTTATGATCATTCGCAGACAGAAAATCACCTGCTAGAATGGTCATATTAGTATTTGAAGGCATTATTGCAGTAACTTCGGCTTTATGGCATATGTAGTTACAGCTTATCTGCATTGCGCCGTCGATTATTAAATGAATGGACAATCAAGCTGGTAACTGTATGGCGTTTGGCTGTCAGGAATAACACATACATGGGGATTTGGTAAAGGTTACATTGGGTTAATGCTTCTGGTTGAACTTAAAGGAACCATAGCGTGTACGTGTAGACGTTGGTATAAGCAGGCTACCATTTGTTTGAACACTGCGACTGTATATATGTATCTATTGCACATGTTTACAATGGAGTCAGAGTATACGATGAGATGTATATGTCGAGAGACATGATTTAGTTGTAGATGAAAGCTCGTCTTAAATCTCGTCTAAACCCGGTAACCATAGTGATGAAATATATATCACGAATAAAACGAGGCTCGTCAAGTGAACTCAACCCAAACAATTGCTAAAAATTTATATATTTGTGTTGAACAACATGTATCTATAGAAACGTAGACTGATATCAGACAGTCAGATGATATATAGTAAACACTGTAGAATGCGATGCTAGTAAGGACGAGCATGTCCATATAACAATTATAACACTAGAGATGGTCAAATCGGTGAAGAAAATCTAAGAAAATAGCAATACATAGACAATGTTGTTTACGACCTTTCAACACAGAAATACGTAAAAAAGCAAATCGTTTTTCCGTACATCTCTATTGAATTCTATCAAGCATAATTACTAGTATTGAGTTACAAAACTTCTCCTTTCTCATCAAATACCGTTTGTGTCCTCAACTCTTCTATTTCATCCGTATAGTAACCACCCTTCTAGTCTTTCAACAGTAGTGTCCACTTGAGCATAATTTGATATACGAACTATCTCCCAGCTAACGATTTCTCTTTTCACGCCTAACAATCTATCTCCGAAAGTGAGAGTATTTTTTCCAGGAAACGGGGTTATTTCCGGAAGAATGTTTGGGTTGCCAGGCACGAACCGTATATCCAACATTACACGCTACTTGCATCAACGCCCCGGGTACTGTGTCAGATGCTACGATGCTGACTCCGTATTATATTATTCTTATGGTTCTTTTCTGTATAAAACTCCAGCCAGATATAGAAACAGCGAGTACCATCTATCATATAAGGGAAGAGTGTGAAATAGTTGTTTCTACTTACATAATTTAATTTGATAATTTTATCACTCGGAGCTTTCTCGCTTTCACCTCTCGAATGCCATTTCGAGAAAAAAAAGCAAATTAAGAAAGAAAAACGAACGTGTCTAAATTCAATTAAATTAATACATGCGTTGATTGATTAACCATTCAATCATTAAATGTGATCATCAAAGAAGTATGCAATGTCATTGGAAAGAACCTATCTGCACTCACTATTTCATTTAACACTGTTTAACAATCATGGAACGATGGAAGGCAGTAAAATAAAACTTATTTGTACACGCAAATGTATCAATTAATGACATAACTGGTGCACACCTTTAATGACCGTATTGTTATAACATGCTGTAATAGTTATTGAACCAAATTTGTGATATTGTAGATCGATGACTTGCCTGAATTTTGCCACAACATGTTCATAACTTCATTAAATTCGAATCAAATATGTGTTGTCTCTGAGAAACCTTGTCGAAGAGTCCAGCTTTCAATAACTCACATGCGGATAACCTTTGGGAGAAAAAGTGCGGAAACAGATAAGTTCTGATAATTACGGAAATCAGATCCTCCTTGGACGTGATGTAGAGGAAGATATTATGTTGGCTTTGTACGTGCTGTTGAACAATGACCCTTAATGTAACAGGCTTTGTCGGGAACAGATCACGCACATGTTCTCTCCTACAACATACTCCTATTCTTCTTGAACACTTTTACCAAATACAAAGCCAGTCACTACCCTTTGTCAAGTAGAGAAAATACATGTTATAAAACAAAGAGAACACATGATTACCAGCAGACAAGCACAGAGCTACGTATACCCTATGTCTCTTATAGCACTGAAAGGTGTACAAAATACACATTTGTACAAGCATATTTAGTTTAGTACTCTATTATCGGTCATCAGGGAATAGTTAATGGGAAGCGATTGACAAAAAAATAAATGATTTGTGCTTTATTCATCTATGGGAAATCAAAGTGTCATTTGTCTGTTATGGAAACCTGTATATGGTCAACTTTGTTGGGAGGGGGGAGGGGGGGGGGGCAAAACGTCATTATTATCTCTGTCAAACGCCTGGAAAAGCAAACAAATGAAGGTGCCAGTGAATCTGTAATTGTGCTTTGGTTGTGAACGGACATTGGCATTCATATTGTCCTTAACTACTAGTCACACTCCTTTTATCTTATCTAATTGTCATTGTTACTGGAAACAGCTCTAGAGTGTCCGTGATTTTCCAGGACCGTGAATGGCGAGTATGGACTGAATGAGACACGGAGAGAAACCCGCGGTTCATTAGGGGGTTCATTATTTTGCATTGATTTCTATGGGCCGCTCGGTTTTTGTTGACTTTGATAAATGGACGGACACCATTACACAAAAGTTGAGGTGATAATGATGTGGGCTCGTGTGGTGGCTAGTTGTACGCTATTTACCCCCCCCCC
>ENA-OREC01000812-OREC01000812.1-marine-metagenome-genome-assembly--contig:-NODE-812-length-13922-cov-12.799278_pt1 | contig 13922 bp, 5 predicted proteins | sample MGYA00248626_ERZ508543 | MGnify/ENA primary metagenome ERZ508543 (study PRJEB26211, sample SAMN05518279) | marine metagenome | isolation source: Puget Sound, Washington, USA | host: Bankia setacea... | reverse complement strand
AATGAAAGACACCATACCATTCTGTCAAGGTTATCTCATTGGGTTTTATATTTGTAAATATTGTTTAGACATAAGTAAACCTTGTTATTATAGACTTTGAGTAATATTTGTTTTGGTCAAAAGACAAAAAGGAATAACAAAATGTCTTATATTTATGAACAAAATGAATCCTGACAATGCATGTTCTTGTTTTCAGGTTTCTGGTTTCTGTGTAACAGATACATACATAAAACATTAGGTAAGACTGAATTCAATAGCTTCAACTGTTGACAATCATTCTGTTGTTTTATTATGGGAAAACAATCTTTAGTTTAAGATAACAAATTATTCCTTCTACAACATACAGCCTAGAGCTTGTATTTCTTAAAAAATACATTCAAAGAAATATGAATGAAATAACATTGAACAATCCTGGTAGTTAATCATGTTATTTTGTAGTATTGTATACATTTATATTTCAATTATGAGTGTTACTACACATTTTGTCTCTGCATTTTATTTGGTGTCCTTTATTTAGGTCAGTATCAATATTAAGCTTCAGTAGGTCAATTTTTGTCTTCCCTTTTTATTTATTCTTGTAAACCTTCACTCAACATTGATATATCAGAACTGAATTGTCAGAAAAGAAACTGCATCTTGTATTTTTTATTCTTTTCAGGAGTGACAGTACAGGCGGATGAAAGTTGAAGTTGTGAACATTAATGTTATTTTGTGAAACAGATAACTGGATGTCATGTTCCGACTACATTTTCCCGTTCTTTTCGTAGTCCACCATGTAATGAACTATGTCCAATTACCCTGGCTACCCTCTGCCATTTAGCACATGGGACCCATACACACCATCTCTTAGACACCCATTTCCTGTGGGAGGTTTGCACATTCCTGGACTTGCACCAAGCGTTCACAGTCTAACGGATCCAGCATTCAGAGCACCTATTGTCGACCCATTCTCACCGTTATCATTACCTCAGACGTCCCACTTATCTCCCGGTCTTTCGCGCTATTTGTTAGGTGTCAATGACTATTCACCATTAGGCGTAGAACCATTGTATGGGTTTGGACCACATGATCCACATGGTTTACTTTTAAGTCCAAGTTTATCATTTTCACAGAATCCTTCACCTCTAACATTTGATCAGATTTACCGATCAGGAGCATCATCAGTGTCCCCTGTATCACAATATCGCAATCACTTTGATGACCGAGGCTTAAGCAGTAGGTTTGCAGTACCTGGGAGATTTAGTGAACCTATCAGGAGAGATCTTCCATTTCCATCAAACCCTCTACCTGAATCAAGAGACAAATTTGCTCTTCCTAAAAAATGTGATGTAACTGAAAAACATGACATTCCTGGAAAAAGTGTGAAACTATGGAAACCTTTCGAGACTGAAAGTGAAAAAGAAAAGATTGATAAAAACAAACCAGAGCACAGTAAACTGGAATCATCATTTTCCATTGAATCTTTGACTAGACAAGGAAATAACAATAAGTGTGTGAAAGAAACAGTTGATGCTAACGGGAATAACGTGTCTAAGGCTACACCAGACAAGGTTTGGCCAGAAAAGCCTGTTCCACTTCGACCTGTGCCTGTGTTTAGTTTACCTCGCTCAGATATTCGCCACTCTTTAGGACCTTCAAATCCTGTTGATAAACTAACAGATCTGGTTTCAACTGGTAAACCAGTTTCACGAGGTGATAGTGTAAAGGCAAAACTCGATATTCACAAGGAATTGAATGCTACAAAGAAAAACTTCAGTGAATCGTGTAATACTAACAAAATTGCTACAAGAAAAGGCAATGAAAGTGGTGACAAGATAGACTCACCACTAAAATCCGAAACTATTACAATAGAATCAGATGACGAACCATGTGTTGTGGATAAGTCTGATTCTGAAAGTGGTGTGAATGATATTATTGAAGTCAAGGATATAGAAAGAGATTCATCTGAGTTGAAAGAACCGACCAGTGCTTGCTTCCAGGAGAGTATCACAAGTGCTGATCAGGTTGTGCCATATGTTGAATATAAGAGAGAAAAGTTGAAAGAGTTGCATGTAAGTCTTCCAAAGCTAGAGCTGAACATCCCTCAGACACAAAGTAGTGGTTCTATTATTAGTAGTGACACAACTGAAGCAGGATCTAACTCAAAACAAGATGAACTGTGCTCACCACCTGTAAATGCTAAACACACAAAAACTCACTCACCAAATAAAAACAGAACAAGTAAGAAAAATGAACTGTTGCAACTAAGTATTCAAGTGAATGAAGTAAGGAATCGAAGGACTAGTAAAGATTCCAGACTTCTCTCTCCCACTATTACTTCACCAACAGCCAGGAGGGACAGTTGTGCAAGTGATAAAGTGTTATCCCAACCAATAGAAACTGTTGGAAAATCGAAAAATAAAAGTTCAAAAGTAATAGAAAACCGTCGACTTTCCCTACCGATTTTAGGAAGGAGTAGTGGCACAGCGCGCTACTTGGCTAGAATGTCGTCCGCAGAAGGTGCCATAACAATGTTGAAAAACACAGAAGACTCTTTGAGTGCTTCAGTGTCCAGTTCTCATCTGTCAGAGTCAGACTCAGATACTCAGTTATCAAACGACAATGCAGATAAACTGTTTCCAGAATCTCAAAGTTTGAATACTCATCAGAGGTTTTCTTCCCCACAGAGTGTAAATACTGGCTACATGTCCACTCTCGCAGTAGACAACATGACTCATGACAATCAGTACTACAAACCAAATACCCCTCAATTGTGCCAAAATGAATCAGATAATCAAAAGCCATACCATTGTGTTCAAGGTCAAATGTTTCATGAAAAGCCTGAAGTCTTGCCTCCATATAGTTGCTTCTCCACCAACCAAAGTCCAAATGTCTTGCCTAGAGAACCTGGCTTCCACTCTCAAGAAGAGAACTCAAACTTTCCACCTAGTCTCTCAGGGGTTGAGTCTTCGATGGACTATGATGAGAATTCCGTCATGTCAGATTCAAGTCAGCTACGGCCACCGCGATGTGATTCTCATTCCAGCATTAGTCACGGTGCTGATAGTATGTCATGTAAAGACAACATAATACCCAGTAATGCACCTGTGGCCAATCAAGAACAACCATACCACAGCATGGCTGCACAGGATGAGGGCACATGGGACTTCATGCATTCAAAGCAGTACATTGAAAACATTTATGGCCACCAGATTGGCTGTGAGATTGTCAAAAGTGTGTCAGATGAGCTGAGGGAGTCAGACTCTCCTAAAACATTTATAGACTTGGACAAAACAACCAAAGAAAAGAAAGCTCAGGAGACACACAAAGACAAATTCAAAGATGGTTTTGGTCCCAAGCATTTTGGGAAAGCACTAATGCGTCCAGGGTACCCAGGTATGCCTCGTCCTGGTATGTACGGGAACCAAACATATGATAACTACAGTCATATGGCCGGCAGTCGATGGAGCAGCTTTAACAGAAATGAGATGATGATGGGAAACCAGCCGAGGCCTGATGGCTATGGTAGTGGTTATGAGCACACAAACCAATATAGAAACAGCTACCAGGCGAACTTCCCTAACATGGGACAGAGTCAAAATGGTGGTGACAAGCCATTCAACAATCAACCTGCTTACCATGGCAATGAGTTTAATCAAAATGAATACTATAATCAAAATCCACAAATGAAGAACTTTCAGGGTAATTATGGAAATGCTCGCTTTGATAATGGCTATTATCAGAATAGAGCTGGAAATGACTTCAACTCACAAAACAATGTGTATCCACCAAATCCAGGTGAGATTCCAGGACCACGCTTTCCAAGTCAGGGATACAGCGGGGGACAGAATAATTACAGTCAGCATTATGGGCAGCAACCAGCCCCACACTGTGGCCCTGAGACACAGGGGCAGTACCCAGAAAGTACCGGCTTCAGTATTCCACGCAATGCGAGTCCAGCTAGTACAGGCTCAGACTTTCCTGTAATGGAAGCACCTGGGGGTGTCCCTCCTAAAAAGAAGCGTGGACGCAAACGTAAAGTAGAGAAAGAACCTCCAGATGAAAACAAACCTCGACCAAACACATTTGTTATGGCACCTACAAAACTTGGTCCACTAGTTGACATAGACAATCCAGAAAGCACATTAGACACTTACGACTACAACAACCAGATTGAAACAATTTTCAACTTCAATATAGAGGATGATATGTCTCCCATTGGCGCTCAGTATTTACAGATTGAACAGCGATTGTGTCAGAAGTTGTTACCTATCAAGTATGGCTACCCTGTCACGGTGATCTACAGTCCATTGACATATGCGTTCCAAACACACAGGGACTTTGTGGTGAAGTACTGTACATCAGAACGTACTTTGATGTTCCTTGGTATGAACCCAGGACCTTACGGCATGTCTCAAAATGGGGTAAGAAAATTTTGCTTTGATAAACTATGCTATGTTAACTGTATAGGATTAATCTAGCTATAAAGATATATGCAAAAATATAAGACAAAATTTACTGGTTTGAAAATTAATTTGTTGTTTTATTATTGTGAAAATTTCAATATGTTTACTGGGCAGACTCGTTTTCTGCCCAACATCTTTCGTAAACACTGAAAGTACAATTGTTAAAGGTTGCTGTCACGAGGTAACCAAACTTAACCATTTTGTTAGCATGCTTTATACCTCGATAGCCTAGTGGTAGATTGCTGGCTTCGAGTGTGTGATGTCCCGGGTTCAATCCCCAGTCAAGTACTGCGTCATATTAAATAGTACCCTTTCTTAGCACTCAACATTAAAAAGAAAGTACTGGTTGTTTCTCAAGAACTAAGATAGGACCAAAAATGTAATGGATAAAATCTGGGATGGAATTCAGTTTGAGGTCATTGGCCATTGTGGCGTGAATGAAAAAATAAATGGTCAGCAGGACCGACACAATCGAAGGCAGAAAAAACATGGATTTATGACTTAATTTTCAGGTGCCTTTTGGTGAAGCTGTTGTTACGAGAGACTGGTTAAAGATTACAGGAGATGTGTATAAACCAGAGATAGAGCATCCCAAGAAACCAGTCACAGGTCTCGCTTGTACACGCAATGAAGTAAGTATACAACTTTCCCATCGTGTCTCGTGTAAAATGCTTCAATCTTGATCCAAGTCTCGATCTTAACATGTAAATATGACGACAAAATAAATTGAAATAAATAAACATACTTGTATCAGATAATTGAATATTTTATTTTACAAAAAAAAGCAGTGAAATAAAATAAATTCTTCTTTAAAAGTATTCTTTCAAAATGTCTGCTTTTGTATTAAATATGATATTCATTCTGCTTTTATTTGTAATGTATGGCCTCATGTAAATTCATAACATAGTCATAAAAGATATCTGACAAAGGCAGGTTTCAATTCTGCTAGCAGCTCTTTCGTTCAATTTTGAATAGTCTCAGCAAGTTTTGCCAAGAAACAGTGCCAGAGAATGTGCTCCCATTGGAACATGTTTGGAAATTCTTTTCATTGTGTAATTTTATTGTAGCTAGTGGTTAAGCTGAGATGTTTAAGACCGATGTTAGCAAACTCAGACCAATGTTATTACTTGTAGTTCATTACACATCCTAAAGTTGTTTAATTCCCTATTTTCGAATTTTTAAGTTTATAAGAGTTTGCTCCAGTGTTGGTAGGTATTTCTACAATATGTATATAGTAGAAATGTTTGAAATTGTGTTTTTTTCTTTAATGTCAAGGACAATAATATATTTCCATGTTTACATAACATTAGACTTTCCTATAACATATAGAAATGCTTTAGTGCAGTTCTTTGTCAATCAAAATGCGCACGCCTACATAAAACAGTGAACATGGAAATTTTCTTTGTTAAAAGTAATGAAAATACCTACCCAAAAGAGAGAGCTCTCATGCAAATGTACAGAGTTGTCCCCATAACGAAAAGAGGGAATACTTTAATACTATTTAAGACCTAAGCTACATTACATGTTGTTCTAGATCTTTAAATTTTAACATTGACCATTCAATCATGTTACTTTCAGGTGAGCGGTGCCAGGTTTTGGGGCCTGTTTCAAAAAATCTGTAAAGTCCCTGAGAATTTCTTTAAGAACTGCTACGTCTACAATTTCTGTCCGTTGGCGTATATGTCTGAGTCTGGTAAGAACGTTACTCCTCCACAGCTTGTGCACTCGGAGCTTGATCAGATCAATGAATGCTGCGATGTCTCCCTCATTGAACTCGTCAAGCTTCTCAATATTCGAGCGATCATTGCTGTGGGGAAATTTGTTCAACAGAGAGCATCTAAGGCATTACATAACGCAGGAATTATGAACATCAAAGTGGAATGTATTCTCCATCCTAGTCCAATAAACCCGCACGCCAACAAAGGCTGGGAACAAATCGTTGCTAAACAACTCATTGAGATGAACGTCATGCATTACTTGAATCCAGACGCGGAGGACGTCCAGCGCTGTATAGATGAATGGGAGAAAATAGCACAGAGTAACATGAAAGTTCCCATGGTAGAAAAGGCAGACTACTAGGGATGGGTCTTTCTCTCAAGAGTTTGCTCCCTTGAGTATGTAAAGGAAAGCTCATATTGATACAGGAGTTAAAACAACAAGTATTACGAGGGGTTGATGATTCATTATGGACACAAATTTTGTTAGTGATATAAATAATGAGTTAGTTAGTTGTGTTGAAAAATACTTTGGTAGTGAAATAATGTAGATCCTTGTACATATATACATAGAGTAGAGATTGTTATTTTGAAGTAGACATCACAATAATGCAGGTATTGCGTAAAACTTCAATCTGTTTTCTTCCATAAACTTCATCATGAAGTTTTAGTTTTTAACTAACGTTTTGGCAAAAGCTTGCCAGTTCACAACCAGTTTTGATTGAGTAAAGCATTATCTAAAGGAAGCATTTGTTCCAAAGTTATACTTGTTACAATAAGAAATATAGTGAATAGGTTGGAAATGTTTAGTGAAGGACTTGCAGGAGTTAAAATCACTATAATACCCAATACTCTATGGGTCTGTGTTAGTTTACATGCAATAACATACAATCTAAAAGACACAAACTATTTAACTCTTCATTTGACCTCGATTCCAACAAGTATTATTTTTAGTCTTTGATGAAATTGTTTACATTTTCTTTTCAAATGATATTTTTGAAAACTATTGATTTACGTCTGTGTTCAGAGGATTGAATTTCTGTGAAATCTGTTCTTTTATGAACATTTGCTAATATAAGATGTGTGGTGTTTTATTTTGACAAAGCGAAAACTTTCCATTTATTTTAGAAATTTCTATACAGACTACTTTGACCAAGTTTTTGAGGTATTGTTTTTAAACAAGCATTGAGCTCATACACTGTACAGTATTAACTAAAGAGTGTTTTTTGTCTTGTATAAATTAGATGACCAAAATGTTTCAGCATTATAATTTGTATAAAGAAATAACCTTCTTGCTTCGGCTATTTGTCAGTTGTATACTATGTCATTTTTGTTGTTTTAAATGAAGTCTTAGATGAATTGATTGCCATGTATTCTTAATTTTTAATTTCCTTTCTACCTGGAAATTGTATATAGATCTATGTATGTGTGTGCTTTTTTAATTATTATTGATATGTTCCAGTCTTATATATGTCCAACTTCTTTCATGACAATTTGGAGTTCAAAATAATTGTATGCTTTGTATCAGTATTTTTGAGTTCTTGTGTCAAAGGTATTAAAGAACATTTTCATGTATATACATTTTTTACTTAAATACGATGATTGTGAAATTTTGTTACTCATTACACGTGGCCTATGTGATTCAAAGGGAACTAACTGTATTAAACTACAGAGCCATTACAAACCCAATTAGTTTACTGCAGGACTGTCTTAATAACAAAACAACAAGGTGATACAAGATTGTGACAGTTTTTTTGACTTAATTAATTGATTTAATATAAACATTTGGTGCAAAGTTGGTTGTGACTATGTATTGTAAAGTGGTAAAATTGTTTTCTGTTGTTGTGCAAAATTCATAAGCCATGCTTCCACACTGAAGAATGGCAACCATTTTTTTTTCAAATGAGATTTTCCCTCCGGCTTTTTATGTACATTTATATTTTACTTGTTCTCTCTATATTGCTAACTCATGTTCATATATTGGTATTTGATAGCAATGTCTCATAGTTTATCGCTGGAAACACTCGGTAGTCTCTCAATTGAGTTTTATGTTCACATTTTTTAGGCAATGTCCTTTATTTTACTTGTGTATTATGTAGTTTGGCCAGTGTGTATTAGTTGTTCATCATCACACATTGGCATCAAGTCACCTTTGTATGTGTGTATATGTGTTCTTGTAGTATAATTGTACAATGTTATTTCCCATGCAGTCGTCTAATCAGCATTATTTTATCTGTATCGACTGTATGTTATATTCATAAAGTTAGCATTATCATCATTTTTGTCATCATCAGCAGTGTTGTCATCATTTTTTTTATCAACAATTTTCATCATAATCATCATCAATCTTCCCCTCATTAGAATTTTTTATCATCATTTTTTCTGTATCATCGTCATAACCATTGTCATCATTATATTGAAAGCTAGGATCTGCTGATTGAAGATTGTAAATTACGTATGTTTGGTCTTTTTTTACTAAAATTTGTCAGCGTACTAAGATTCTCTTAAAAAAACAACAGCAGTGATAAAACTCTTTTTTTAAACAAAGTGGAATCAGTTTTCAACAGAGTCTTATTGAATGTCTCAGTTAAATTTTGTTTTTAAGAAATTAGTTGCCATGGTAACTGTTAAGAAATATGTTTTTAACAGGGTTTTGTTGTTCAATGAAAGATGATGCTTGAACAATTGTATACTATTTACCTCATTGTTGCTTACTTACTAAGCTAAATCTTGCCAGAAAACAAATCCATGAAATGGAGGTCTAACCAGATTAAGTTTGTTGTTTCCATAACGACAGGAAAACAAATGTGAGCGTTTTTGTTAAAGTTGATGGTTGACTTTGTTGTATGTAAAGGTGTACAGTATGTGCTCAAAATCAAAACCTGTGGGTATGTGTTTTCATTTATGTTGTTGATTTTTGTTTATTTTTAAGGAAGGTGCTAATTACAGTTATAACTTTGTGTCTCCTTTGTGAATTAGTAACGAAATCTTAGAATATTCAAAGTTTGAACATTTTATTTCTCCTTTTCTCTTATCCCTCCAATTGTGCTATTCTTGGTGCTTAAGTGAGAGAGAAACACAAACCTTTTAACTTTCCTAGTTTTTGAGTTTTAACTGATTTTCTACAGAGTTGTTATCCATACGTTTAGTCAATTAAATGAAAGCACTACTTTCTATAACGACTGTTTTCAATTTCCCAAAAGCAGTGGTATTTATAACCAGCTCTAGCCAATAGTGAAAAGTAGAAGATTGATGTAATACGAAATATGAACAAAGCTTTTAGTTTAGAAGAATTGTAAATTATGGTTATCTCCCTTGGTTTAATTATTGTAGGTATGTGAGTCCAAACATAATATAGCAGACATAATCAGTGACTTTAAAGACGTGATTATAATTTACCAATTCAATATTTACAGGGTATTGTTATAATGATGAACAACCTAACTGCTGGATATTGTTTGTTTCATCACTGTTCTAAATGGCAGCCAAAACGTAATTTAAAAATAAGACAACCAAAATTATCTGCTTCATATCTCCTACTTAAGCATACTGATTATATTTCTTGAGTTAATGTAAACTGAGTAGATACAAATCTCTATGAAAATAAAAATGCAGAGAAGGTTATTTTTTTGGTGAACAAAGTTGCCCCTGACATATGTTGTTTTTTCCGTCTGCTTCTCTTGATCAAAGATTGATGGGTTTGAGACTGTTTGATTGAATGTTTTACACTAAAGTTTGATACTTCCTCTAGCGAGTGTGATAATGTATAACTGTTCAGTATATCTATATTGTCATCTTCATTCATTATCTGTCATTTGGTCTACGTGTTGTGCTTGTTTGTTGTTGCTGCTGCCATTTTCATTGTTAGTTTGTTTGTTTTTTTAATGCCACAAAATAACTGCCAAAATATCTGTTTTAAAATTTACATTACCAAAATTAGCTGAAAAGATTCTGTGTCATAAAAGATATGCAGTGATGTAGATTCTGATCTGCTTAGTTTGTGTATAAAGAGGGTTATTGGATATTCAATATTAAATACAATCAACCAAAAGGTTAAATGGATTTTTAGGGGACTGACTAATTGTTGAGTTTTGTTGAAGTTCTTTTACTCCCCACACAAAGATTCTGGTGTAAAAACAATTGTTATGCAGCCTTGTTGATTTTGTTGTGTTTAGTTCTTGTTCGTTTCAGTTTGGAATCATTACTCATGGCCATTCATTATGTTTTTATTTGTTCTTCTTTATTTCCATCTTGTTTACATTCTTTATTAGGTCTTTCAGTTATATATAAGTTTGATTATGTTATAAGGCATTTTGCATTGTTTTAACTGATCTACACATTCTTGTTTTCAGTTACTTTCTGTTAATAGCAATCTTTTATTATTTTACCTTTTTATTTTGTTTTCATACAATTTTAATTTTTCCTCATGTTAATTTGTCATAATAGTGCTTCTCAAAAGATGAAACAACAAGGTTTAATGTCTGAATGTCTCCTGTTGTATAACAAAGAACAAAGGATTAGTTTAATCACCAAAGAGATTACTTATCCACTAGTGAACAATTTTTAACTGCTAGTGTCGCAATTTAAGCTGTTATACAATTTTTCTTTTATGCGGGAGCCATTTACCAAAAAATACAAATACATTGGACCTCAGTCGGTCTTTACCTGCTTGTCAAATTGTCTGTCTGACGTCAGAGAGAGCAACAAAAATCTAGATATACATTTCTGGTTTTACAAAGGCTGGATACCTAAAGCTATTTCCGTGTTTCTGCACATTGTGGTTGTGTCTTTATGATGTAGAGCTGTGAACTTGTACGTCAGGGAAGAGTGGCATGGGATGTTCAAATAAATCAATAAGTTAGTTAATAATTTATGTGATATGAAAATTGTTTTTTATCAGATCCAATTTCTACTGCGTTTTTATCAATTTAAATGCATTTGATTTACATGTTTTTAGTTTTGTATGCATTTTTTTAAAAACACTTCAGGGGTGAAAGCCAAACTTTTTAAAGTGATTTTTTTTATTGATTTTAAAAGCAAATAGAGCTGTTTCCTGTACACTCCTATATGCTTGTAATGCCAAACAGTACAAATACAATTACTTCCAATACTGTTAACATATACAGAACAAAAAATGAATTCACTGTGTTGGATTGCATCTCTCTTTTATAGTTGAATTTGACGTCTCTACATTGTGATAATCTCTGACCAAAATATTAAATAGCCAAAAGCACTGGTAATAGAGTGTGTATGTTTATAGATGTATGTGCTAACAACATGTCCAGTACAAAAATGTAAGTGTATAAATCCACAATGAACGAAATCTCACTTTTTGTATCCAAGTTACTAATTCACAAGTGATATAAAACAGTATTCAAGTGTGCTTTTCGAGGAGGTGAAAGGGGAAAGGTTCTAAGTGCTATTGAGTTGAGAAGCAGATAGAACCATTTCGCATTCACCCCTTGTTATATTTCTGCTTTCGAATCTTAGTCAGGTGCTCACAGGGTATTCAGTAATGTGTCTGGAACAATTTCTTTCTCAAAGGATATTTTAATTTTATTTCGTATGTTTAAGTTTTTTACACACTTATTAAAGATTCTTGATTGTAACAGTTTGCAGTGGCAGTCATGTTAATGTTTAGGAAGAGTTGTTTCAGGTTATTTTTACAAATATCTGCATTGTCAGAAAAGCTTAAAGGTGGAAAACGTATGTATGTGTATAATAAACAAATCACATGTTTTCATCAATTAATTCATAAAGGACAATTAAGCTTGTTTCCTGCAAATGCTTAAAAAAGTGTTACATATAAACATTTGAAATTGCAATTAATAAACATGTCTAGTCTAGAATAGTAAATAACTATATCCACACTAAACTTGTAGGTTTTGAGAGTTGTATTTTCAAAAAAAATGATTACGACTACACAATGGACTATCTCTGTTAATGAATTCTATGTTAATGAATACATGTTTATGATTTTGTTTGTCTCATATGTTTAGCCAGTAGAGTTTTTGTAGTATTAACAATGACATTTTTTTTAAGTGTTTTTGTTTTGTTTTCTTTGAGTAAATTGTTTGGGACGTTAATTGGTAATGAATTGGACAGGTGCTATGGATTGACTTGGTGCATCTATTGTATGCAACATTGATTTGTGCAAATAGCTTTTAACATATGTTCAAAGATAGTGCTTTTTAGGAAAGAATATTTTTGAATATAAATAAAACTTAACTGATGTTTTTTTTCACATAATATACAGTCCGCACTTGCCCAAAGGAAAGTCTTACCATGTATAATCTAAGGATTCAATTTGGTACTTTAGATAAACAAAAACAAAATGTTAATGCTCATTCATAATGACTTCTACACTGTTATGTATCTGGTTAAAAAACTAAAGTGAACGTTACCTAGTATTTTCTATAAATGTAAATCTTTGAATAATATTTGATTGGGTTGTATTTTCTGTCCAGACTTTCACTGTAATTATTAATATACACATGTAGACCACCGAATGTAGAATGATTGGAATAAGATAGAGTCAGGTGTTTCTAGCTTCATTCAAACTCCACATTTGTCATGTAAGTCCAAGTTTTCTACATCTTTACATCATCATGATTCAGCATTTAATTCATTGATTCGGAAATAACTTCATTATCATCGTAACACAGTGTATAAAAAATGCTGTGGCAATATGATCACTATCAACAAATACAGTGCAATGATGTTCGGTTCACCTTTAAATGCAATGATGTTTGGTTGTCATAGTAGTTGTGTTTTAGATACTCCCTCATAAACAAATACAGTTTTAAGACAGACCTCAATCTTGGCAGAAGTGCTGCTTTCTGGTTGCTAGGTTACCAAGAGGTTGTCAAGGAGATAACAAAGAAGCTATTCTGTCGCCACGGTAACTGCAAATGGTTTACAAATGTGTGATTATTTGACTGTCAGAGTATGGGTGCTGATGTTTTTATTTACACAAAGTTTTAGTCAAGGTCATTTTTCAACCTCTGTATACGTTGTATTGTTTTCTTTTCTGTCTTCTTTTTTATACACATTTTTTTTTACATTTTAGTTCAATATTGTATTAGATGCTTAATTGTTTCATGATGTGTTTTTTGTGCATGTTTACTTTTTCAGTACATATTTCTTGTCGGAACATGTTTTTACCAAAGATTATTACTGCACTTCCATTTTAATGTGAGAGAAGTTTGTTACCCCTCCCTCAAGTTTTTATCCATGCTTGTAGTATTTGTTAACATTACTAGGTAGCTGAATTAGTGGAACAAATTGTCATGTTTCTCCTCATTTTATTGAGAGACGTGGGTTTTTTATTGTGTTATTTTGCTTCTATTGTTTTAGTACTCATCTCTCTCTCATTATGTACCTTTAATTTGGTCAACAGCCCAACATGGAGCTAAATTTGGTCAACAGCCCAACATGGACCTAAATTTGGTCAACAGCCCAACATGTAGCTAAATTTGGTCAACAGCCCAACATGGACCTGAATTTGGTCAACAGCCCAACATAGACCTAAATTTGGTCAACAGCCGAACAAGGACCTAAATTTGGTTAACAGCCCAACATGGACCTTTAATTTGGTCAACAGCCCAACATGGACCTAAATTTGGTCAACAGCCCAACATGGCTCATTTCATGGACAGAATCAGACCAATCAATATTCTAGTATCGAAGGATCTACCAGTATTTCTAGACTACAGACATTTTCATATCAAGTTAACAACACGTAACACCAGTTTGATTTGTA
>ENA-OREC01000811-OREC01000811.1-marine-metagenome-genome-assembly--contig:-NODE-811-length-13927-cov-12.770614_pt1 | contig 13927 bp, 6 predicted proteins | sample MGYA00248626_ERZ508543 | MGnify/ENA primary metagenome ERZ508543 (study PRJEB26211, sample SAMN05518279) | marine metagenome | isolation source: Puget Sound, Washington, USA | host: Bankia setacea... | reverse complement strand
AGATGCGCATAGTATTACTTTAATTTCAACCCCTTGTTTACTTTCCAAGATATGTCCAGGACAAGCAACCATTATGAAAAAAAGGTTAAGGGGAGATAATTCAGTAAATATACAGGGTAGGATAATGGTTCTTGAACACTGCCCTTCCTCTTATCTATTCAGAAACCAAGTTTCATTTCAATCCCTGTTGTATTTTCTAAGAAATGTCTCAGACAGGCATCCATTATGAAAAACTAAATGGTTAAGGGGAGATAACTCAGTAAATATACAGAGTAGGATTATGGTTCTTGTGCACTGCCCTTCCAGTCATTGCCATCTATCTATAAACCAATTTTGATTTAAATGCCAACAGTCGTTTGAAAGTTATTTGCCGAATAAGGTTCCCAGACGGACGACCGGACAAAGCGACGACTACATGCATACTCAGTTGGAGGTTTATAATAGAAAATATGTCACAGATTGCTAAAGTATCTTTTAGACTGGATGTAGTTCTCTGGATTTTGAAATTGCTCAGAGGTATGTTGTCCCAAATACAAATGACACCTGGAAATTGACAGTTGATATTGGTTGCCGATTTTATGTTTTAAGTTTATTGTATAATATAATGTAATTGTGTTATGTATTTTTTATTTAATGCTATGCCCGAAGAAAGAAGCAACTAGTGGCTTTTTAAAGCATGTTTAGTATTTGTAAGTTGCAGCTTGCAGATAAAAGGCTGAATTTGAGTGTATACCATGGAAGAAAACTTGTTTAAACTGAGTTTATTACTGCCCACAATAAAGCTATTGTTCAAGTTTATTTGTTTACCATATATCGTTTTGCACATTGCACCAAGCCTTATGGTCCTTCTCCACTTAAAACAACAGTAATCTTTTTGCCCACGAAGGAATTTTTTGTCTGTTATTCGCGACTTCCAGAATAAAAGTAGAATGCTCTACCCATTGATCCCGATTGCTAGTTTAGTAATAAATCAAACCAATGACAGACAGCCAGTAATCAAAGTAGGTATGTCAATAGACATGTGAAATTTTATACATTCCTAGGTTTTCTGGTGACAGGCCTCCAACAAGTAAGTATCCCTCAAAATATATGAATGAGTTACTGATACACAATGAGTTCACATCCGTAACATTAACTATGATCTAAGCTTTTCACTTAAATAAAGAATAAAACAACAAGCAGAGTATAAATAAGTCACCATTTTATTTCCAACTATATTTTACAAAACTTAAATTTTTGAAAAAACGAAAAAAAAAATGTTTTTTTGGTACTAACTCAAATTTTCTTACTACAATCCATCTATAAATCAAGTCAACTATTTTGTGCCAAAAACAAACTTATGAACCATATAAGTTGACCTTTATTTAAACAATTTTTTAACAAATATTGTCACAACTACACAATAAATGATCAATAGTTAACTAAATACAATAATGAGTGAATACGTTGAATGGACACAAAAGGGGGTGGCTAGTAATGAAACAAGTTTTTGTTCTATAAAGCAAACAACAAAGTTACGCCTGAAGTCATATTATCTCGCTCAAACAGAGTCACTTTCACACGCATGTTTTGACATATTGCATGTTAACAGAACAAATACAAAGTTCAAGACAATATCTAAGTCATCAAATAATACTATACTCATACAGGTTTTTCAAATACAATGAAAACTTCCAGTCATGTTAATTTATAAGTTGCTATCTTTCGTTTCTGTATGCTTTTTATTTCTCCTAATATCCTCAAACAATTTTCTATAGAGCAGCAAAAACTGGAAGAGAAACCTCCATTATTTTTTAATTTCATTTTTTTCATAGATACTAGAAATTGCCATGTGATAACTACGTTCAAAGTCTCTTTCACTTTCAGGCACAATTTTGGGATTTAAGTTCTATTTAGCACATTTATTAATCATAGAACATTCAAATGAAATAATCAAATTAAGTTTCACATTTCTATTTTTTCTGTCTTTTTCAGCTTCTCTTTTCTTGATTACAGTTTTTATTTGTCCAAACATTCTCCCTGATATCAATACGTCAGTTTCAAGAATTTCATTTTCTTTTTTATACGACTGGTAGAGATTTGTTCATACTTTTGACACACTTAGGTCTAAGTCTTTGTAAGTCCAATAGAATAAAGATACTGGTAACATATAGTCACACAGAGAGAACAGCTAATCCAATGTTCTACCTGTACGTGTTGGACTTGCCAATCTACAACCTGTAAATAGACAATTACCTTCGTTTCGTATATACAAGCTATATATGCCAAGAATATTGTGTCTAACCTGGTATAACTCTATATAACAGTTCTCAAATTCTAATGCAATTGTTTTGCCGTAGTTTAACTTAACTGTGTTACCATTACATTTAAACAGGTTTTGCATTTTGAAATCTTAAGCCAGGAGATATATAACTTTAAGTAATAGAAGAAATCACAATGCCACCGCCAAGTATTAATGCAATCAGTAATAAAATGTATAGAAAAAGGCTTACCAACTTACTTCATTCCATTATTTAACTAAGTTTCAGTGCTGAAAAGAGAGAATGACATTTTTTTCAGCTGGAGTTACAGAATAATCAAAATTTATTATAACTTTTCAACTGAAAACAGAATATTGGTAAGTATAGGCAAGATATATAATGTACAATGTAATACAGTGAAGTTTAACTATTAACACAATGAAGTTCTTAATAGCATGTCTCACAGCCTATTGATGAGGTATAGTGAGTTAATTCAAAGGTCATATCAGGGTCACATGTCTCAATACAAATGACCAGTGTTTTACCACATGTACAGAAAGTTTGAGATTTTATCAATAGGGAAACTTCACTCTGCATAAGCCTTTTCTTTTAAATCTTAAATAAGTTTAAAACATCCAATGATTGTTTTTTTAAATTATTGAAATTTAAGCAAGTTATTTTCTGATCTCTCAATGTACATAATTTCACTTACCGTCAATTGCTTCAAATGAGAAATGGCAGACATCGATATCACTGTCTACCTTCAGTTTGTCTAAACAAGGTTTGATCTGTGTATTAACAGTCCTGTGATAAAGAGAAAAGAATAACAATACACAGAATAATGTCAATTAAACACTCATCAAGTCTTACATGAAATGAAGACAAATCCACAAATAAGACCACCTAATAAACATTCAACTATTTACAACTCCTAACATACAATTTGGTTGTCTTTCATCAGAAATTTAATTAACTGATACATACCTTTACAAATAAGTCCCCTTTTATACGGAACAAAATGTGGTTTGATAAATATTTTTTTGATGTCTTGAAACTACCAAGCATCTTATGTTAATGAAATCTGATAGCACAACCCCTGATGTGAGACATTGGACTTAACTAGCAATGCATTTCATTAAGATATTAGGGGTTATTTAATGAACACTTCACACAATGTCACAAGTTAGGCCACTTTAAATTCAAAATCAAAATAATGGATATGTTTTCACTTACGGAGAGTCCATTCCTTTACCAAGGCGCTGGAGGGATTTGGCAACGTTAAAGCGTACATTGGCGACCGCGTCATTAGCCATGCTGAGTATTGTGGGTAACATGAGCTTCACTGTTAACTCAGGTCCACACGCCTCGGACAGAAGCTGCAGAAGAAGCAAGGTACTGGTGGTGAATGTTGATAGAGCAACAATTAACAAAGAGAGATACTATGCAAAGACAAATTGCCAACAAGAGATGTTTGTAAAACATTTTGCCTCATAACGTGTTTTTTTGTCACAGATGTTTTGTTTAGATTAGTCAGTTCAAAATAAGTTGCACAAATATTTGAAGAAGAAATTCATTTTCAAAATTGTTACTTAAACGTTACTTATTAGGGTTCCTCTGCTAACTAGGATGGATGTGTGTACCAAGTTTAAGGAGGGTAGGTCAAGGCGTTCTCGAGTTATTGATTAGAAACGAAAAGGTTACAGACGGACAGACAAGACCGACCCAACCGACATGTGCAAAGCAATATTTCTTCAAAGGGATGCATAATAAATACCATGAAATAATGCGGTGGTTATAGTAAATCAGTACTAAGATGAGCTGGCACAAATGGTGTATGTGGGAGGCTTATATCGTTCACAATAAATATGAAATCTAGATGACAAATAGACCTTTCCATCCACAAGTTTCATTGGCAGGACCAATGAGGATTTGAGTTCAACAATCGTTTACAGGAAAAATGCGACTTTTCCCACCACTCTATCACCCTTATAACATAAAGTTGCAAGTTATAAACTAGTATTTTTCGGGTTGAACTTTTGAAAGCTTACTTCATTTGCAAGTGGCCATAATGGTTAAATTCCATCTTGCCAATAAGATAATTTGATGCTAGATAAATCCAAATCAAAACTTACATTTATACAGAAGAGACATGTAAGCCTGTGTAGGTAGTTTTGATCTCTGGACATCTGTAGCACTTTAGGGATGATGGTCTGTTGGGCCCACTCTATACCGAACTTCTCCACCAACTTCTGTAAATTCTTAGTGGCTGCATCACGGATAGCAAACACTGCAAACAGGCAACATGTGTTTATTGGTACTTGTTTATACATTATGAAAACATCATATTTACTCTAAATAAATATTCAGACATTTTAAATACACATACTTTACAAGTTCATTTGTGGATGAAGACTTATAAGATGCTCATGAATGAAAAAAGGTTTGTAACACACTGGCTCAAGCAATATGCAGTATTAATAACAAACACTTTAACAACTGATGTTTCATGAGAGGCTCTTAAAATATTCTTAAAACATAGTTAAATAATGCACATAAATGAAATCTATCCCTTGGACTGTACATACTGCATATATATATATTCAACATTTTTTATAAACTACCATGATCAGTAAATGCAAAGGGGTTGTCATAGCTATTGAATCAAGTAGCAACTAGAACCCTTTCACATTCACTCCTCATGATGTAAGCAACTATCATACAGGGTGCTTATCTAACTTACCATGATCCACTAGCCATGTCATACACAAGGAGTTCAATTTCTCATCAAAGAATTCAACACCCTGAAACAACACAAGAATATTCATCAGTCAATACCTATACAGGAAAGTCCGCAATTAGGACCTCCTTCTGACCGAAAAAGCATTAGCAAATTGGTCTTACTGATGAGCACTAAATTACCAAGAAACTAGCCTGTTGGGACTGAAAATAGGTGGTCTAAATAACAGATGTGTGGTCTTAACAGTTGAATTGAATCTTGAACAGCTGTATCACAATAGAGATTACCTGTTTCTAATTGATTGGTGATCAGAATTGTGTAACATTTTTTTCTTTTGAAGGTGTATAATTGCACTGCTTGGGCCTTTTTTTAAAAATAGTATTGAGCAAATGAGAACAAACTTTGCTATGAGTTAAAATACAATAATGTTAAAGAACAGAACTTACCAGTTGTCCAGCTAGAAGAGGCATGTATTCTATAATAGCCAGCCTAACTCTCCATTTTGTATCCTCAGCCAGTTCTACAATAGCTGGCAACAAACTCTGAGACAACTGCTTGATACCAATAACCTGATACAAAACATAACAATACTATCAACATGAAACAAGAGAATGAAATACAGTCTAGGGGTGAATGCTTCAGGGTTCTTTCTGCCTCTGTATTCATTACCAACTAGACTCCTTTTTATGGGTATACTGATGGTGGACAACATGAGCTATTTCCAATAAGTAACAATTTTGTCTAGACCATCACATATAAGTCTATCCAATGCAGCACTTGTTTCAAAATCCAACAAAAATAAACATATTGTCACAACATATTAAACAAGTTCACTTTCTATTTTAAAGTTACTGTAAATTGGGAAATGATTTGAGGTGTTTATTTCCCAAGTTCTTCCTTAAAATGAGGCTTTGCAATTCAAGCAGTTAGTGAATTATTAATGAAACATGATAACAAGGACTTAATTACAATGCGCCTCAAAGTAAAAGCTAGAGATTAGGCCAATAAGGGCTAAATCCACGGAATTTTTTTAAGAGGCGAAACTTTTCAATTAACAATACCTTTTCCCTTTAAACTTCTGTAATAATATTTTGTTGAGGGCAGACTTAAGGCATCAATGTAAAGACTTACCTCATTGACACAGTCGAGATTAGAGATGATATTAAGCCTCACTTCTGGACATTCATCTTTTAACTGTGTCAAAAACAGTGGCAATAGGTGCTCAATTGTGCTGAAAAATAGACAATACAGGTCAATGTAATACAACCCTTCATTTTCATAAAATATTTAATTACACGTTTGTATAATTTTGCTGTATTTTTGACACTTTGTATAACAAATCCTAGAAAAAGTCTACTTGATCCATCTCCCTGATTAAACTGTTTTAGATATTATTTAATCTACCAAAGACACTTTTCTGGACATGAACATTCAGGTTTTCCACATTGATTCCTGGTTGGTTGATATTTGATTTCCTTCATCAGCTGACCAACAAACACACACTTTTTCTAAAAAAATACGAGTTTGCGATTAAAATTTACTTTTGTTCAAACACGATGATGAACTTACGGGGTGAATCCCAATGGCTTCTAAGAGCTGTTGAATAAAGAGGCAGGTATATAACATTTGGATTTCACACGACAAACTGGACATATGTTGACAATGTTTGTGTGGGGTGTAGGTGAACTTACTTGTCCTTGCCAAGTATAGGTGAAAGTCCCATGATGACGGAGGCCAGAGCAGACTTGACATGTTGGTTGGCATCAGATACAAGGTCCTTTACACAAGGTAGGATGTTGGTCATGATCACTGTCTCACGGCAATCAGAAGACAGATTCTGACAAAACTCTGTAAACAAATAAAGCAGAAATCAGTCATTGTTCAAATGTTCACCTATCTGTGTATTGGGTTTGATGAGTGTTAACAGCCAGAATTAAGACTGAAGTGGAAACATGAAGGGTATGTGAGAGATGGGTCTAACTGCCTGCTTATTGTAGACACCTTCTCACTACAAATGACTTTCTTGTACTGACCTTTGACCTTGTGTGCAGATGCAGCTCTCACTTCAGCCTCACAATCCTTCAACAGACTTTGGAAAGCTGGTACCAGATCATTCTTTGTAATCTCTGGACCTACTGCTTTTTGTAACTGGAATAAAGTAAACCGATTTGTTAAGTCTTAAAGGTCAACTGCCATTTGAATACATAAACAATCCAAGACAAGGGGGTGGCTTTGTGCAGTGGGTAGAGCATCTGACTTGAATATGTCAGTTGTGAGTTTGAGTCCCGTCAAAGGCTACTGTTGTTCTTGAGCAAGAAAATTTAGTACAATTTAGTTCCTGGAAAGATTTGAGCTTGATTTACATAAACAAAATTGCTTGTTTCACTATCAACCTAAAATAAGTTAGTATTAACTAAGATAAACACTAGTTAACAGAATAATGATGAAAGTGATTCCTATATACCCCTCATACTAAGATGGAGGGAGAATTAATTAAAAGTTATTTACACAATATCTCAGTAATATCTTTACCTCTGTGAATTTGTCAGCCACCATATACCTGACTCGCCAGGACTTGTCTTCAGCGGCTTGTCTCAGTGTGGGCATCACGTGCACCTCTATATCATCAGGCTGTAGGAGGGACGCGATGCTCACACACGCCTCCACGGCCAATAGACGCACAGAATCCTGGAAGTATACAACACTCCATCGAGTTATACACACGGAATCTACAAACTTGTACATTCATCAATATGGTACAAACGTTTAATAGGTAATTGTTAAATAGTTCAAAGTCCTTTTTTAAGTGAAATTCTGTTCTCTGTGTGTTAATTAACAGACTGGTTAACTATGTCTTGTTTGTTTACATTCACTTGTTTAAATAAAGAACAAATAATACTGGTGCAGAGAATATATAACTAGTTTGAAGCTTTAAGCAGGTTAACGCATAGAACCAAAATTTAATGTAATAAAGTATACAGTTGTTTTATTGAAAACCAGAGAAGACTGAAAGTGCCAGAAGACATTTAAAGCCAGTCAGGACGCGAACTATTATAAATGATCAGCAAATGCTTAGGTCCTTAATATTTTACTGAATTGGGAAAATTTACAAACTAATTTAATCATGCAATACAGAAACTAAAGATAAAAATCACTAAATTTAGAACAGCAAAATCTTTTAATTCAGTCAAATGATTTTTATTCGACACTGATATTTCAGTTTTACACAGGTACGAAGCCAAGTTAAGGTAGTTGGGTGAAAATCAAATACAAACACACCACACAGTGATTACATACACAGGTGCCCATGGCTTTTAATGAGTGTGATTTTCTAGGAAAACGATCTTTAGACATTTGAGCTGCCACGACTTTGATAAGGGTTTATTTGTTACTGTATTTTGGGTTAAGTGAACTTTGATTTATCGATTGTATCAACCTCAAGAATGTCTGCAAGCAAATTACGACCTAGCTTTGCGGCCAAAAAAACATAAAAGATTGAAAATTCAATGAAAATGCCAGAAATTTACTCAATTAAAGATATTTAGCTGGAAGGAACATCATAAACCATCAGTCCATGTGCTGTGCTTTATAGCATTGATGATTGAGAATGAGACAGAGGGAGTTGATGTATGTGTGAAGGTAGTCAGGGATAGAACATTTAATTCGCCTTTAAAAGAAAAGGAAAACAAAGGTGGAAATATTACCAGAGAGAAAATCAAACTACTAGTAAGGCTAAAACTACAGGCATGCAGTGCCACACTTAAAATGGTAATAAAAAAAGTTCCCTACATTTCCTACCTGTTCATCCTGAGCGAGACTAATGAACAGGGGGATGAGTTCGGACTTGAGATAATCCACTTCCACGACCTTGGCGAAGCTTCCCAGCATACCGGCGGCAGCTCGACGAACCATGGGGGTGTCATCTCCACACAGGTTACGAAAATGCCTGGAAATAATTCAACAAGATTACACTGCGACTCCATTATAACGCGGCCGTCGGGGTTCACGGGAAAAAATCTGCGTTATAACGGAATGCGTGATATACACCTGACCGGGTTTTTACATACGTAAGCAAATGCCACACCCACCGTCATTTGGTATGGGACATCAGTCAGTGTATTTAGTTTTAATACATGAAATATTTATAAATCGCGGTATCAATGTGTATGTTGGTAAAATAATATCCAAGAAACCAGAGACAGCCTTTTGGAGAGTTACAATATGGCTTGTCAGGTTATCATGGGTGTTTAGTGAGATTTACAGTACTCATGAATACATGTCTGGTATGAGGTAATAAGTGGGTCAATTAGTATGAAGATACACTGCAAACCAGTATACACAGTTTAGACTAATATTTCCGTAATTCAGGAAAGTAACGCAACAGTAAAACATTGTGTGTGGCCTTACTGTCTGAGTTCAGCCTTCACAGAGCTGGATACTCGCTGATAGGAAGCTGCAAACAGTCCACAGGCAGATGTCCTTGATGTAAACCAATCACCTGCAAACAAAGACCACATTTTATAGACTTATTTCTTTAACTTAAATATTCGGCTAAATATAAAGATACTGTATGTAAACAATTGGTTTGGCAATACAATCAACTTATACATGTACTGAAATCTAACTGCATGATTATATTGCTGCATTGGCAAGAGGTACACATTGATGATTAACAAGGCCACAAAAACGTACCTGCAGATAGCCGCTTCACTAGAGGTACAAAGTGATTTTCTAGGTCACTGGGAGAATGTTGGGCAGCGATATTTCTTAGAGAGTCCACTGCTTTGTCGCGTACCACTGTCTCTTCTACTGTAGCAAGACTTTCTAGTGGAGGCTGTAAAATAAGAGTATAAAGGCAACTTAAAATAAATGCTGTTGTGCGAACAATGACAAGATTAGACACAGCACCAGATATTTATTCTAATCAGTGGGGTTTCACTCCTCAGTTTTTAACTGTACAAGGATGAGCAGTAAATCAATTTTAACAACTGAATTTACACCAAATACTTTTGTTGGTTAGTCAAGTTAATCGCCATGACAATGCTGATAAAAACCTATTGTTTCACTGTTTCTTTTTTCTATTTAGATATCTCTATAAAAAGAGAGTGATGATTTTTTCTATTTTTTTCTTGGCACCTGTGTTGTAAATGTGCTCGTTTTCCAATGATTATATTCATCTCCCATCTGTACATCTATTGTTGTGTTTTGTACATACTTTGCATCTCACCCAGTTTAATTGTGAGTGGAATTGTAACAAGTTGTTCCCTTTAACAACTTTGGATGAATAGAACCAACTGTTTATACTTTGCTCACAGTCAATTTTCTGTTACTTTCACTTTTGAGGTGCAAGGGGCTTAGTTTTTGGTTTGTCGTCTACTGTTATTGATTAAAAAGTGGGTGTAATAACCTTTAATTAATCATGTTTTCTTTGCCATTGTCCATTGCCTTCTAAGGTGTAACATTGATAGTCAATAATGTCACGTGTTTTTCTTTATGTCAGTCATTGTTAAACAATTTGCTACGGTTTGCTATTTAGCCTCAAAAACCAATGAAAATGTCCGCTACAAATGTCCAGGACACACATGCTAATAAGCTGATGAATTCCATATTTGCAATCACTTTTGATTTGCATGCGTTTCCTGTAGTGCTTGATATTATGATTTGTTTGCTGTTACTCACTTTGGGCCCCAAACAACTCATTTCCATGAAATTGGGTTAAGCTATTTACACTGACTCGCTATAATGCCCATCTCTTGTTAGTCTTTATGGTGACTGTCACTTACCAATAGACAATGAACATACTCTGATCCTCCAACAAGTGGTGTGAACTGACCCAGCTGTTCAGCAAGTGCCAACAATACTTCATCTTCATCATATATTGTGTCTGAAATAGAGAGTCAACAGTTTTAAAGATAATAAACAAAAAACATTTATTCTACAAAAGTTTTTGAAATCCCTGGTTTATATCAGTAATCTTTATATATGTCCACTTGAACTTTTTTTATTAACAACATGGCTGCCTCAATCAAGGCTTATAATCATTACCAATATTGGGACAATAGTCACCATATCTGTGAAAATTCTTTCTTTCTACACTATTTAATACCCAGAGAAGACATATTATCATTATTTGTATAGGTTATAGGTGGACTAAGGTGGTTAAGAGGGAGGTAGGGCTGTTGTAGATTTAATAGAAATATTTATGATGTCTTTGTTAAAGAAAATGTTCGTGTTTTTTTTAGTCAAGTTAGCTATGAAATAAGCCACAGGTTTACACAAAATATTGAAAGTTTATTTATCCTGTCACCTTATAGTTTGTGTTTTCCACTTTGTAGTGTAAAGAAGGATAAATAATGGTGAATTTTGTATGCAAACATTTCTTATAAATTGAAACTCCTGGTTTACCTGTTAAAAATGGTATAAGTTCACTTCTTGTTCTTTCAACACCTAATGCCAAGGCTATGGTTGAAAGCTTTTTGATACTGTTTAAACGAAGCTGAAATAGACAAATCATAACATGAATGGATATGGAATCTGTTCCTAGAACTATCTATAGGATCATTGCGTAGAAATATCAAAATGCATTTATCTTAAACAAAGTCATATGTATGCAACTAATGAGACTCTATGACGCGCACTTATGATGAACAATGTCTTAAGGGATAAGGTTAATCCCTGTAAATATCGTTGAACTTTTCAATTTCATTTCATAGTATTAAGAGATCATTTATAACTAATAAATACATTTGCATGGTTTAAACCAAACAAGTAAACGTAAGCATTGTATGATTACAAACACGAATACAGTCTTCGACCTAACCCACTTGACCGTCGCCTGGGTCGAGTTGTTTGCCGGTCAGCGAGTAGAAAATCCAAACAGCTAGCCCGATCTGGCGAGTGGTAAAATGAGGTTAGCTGAATACGGTAGTTTTTTAAATCTGTAAATGTTCACCAAGAGTTGACTTTAAACAAGTAAAAACTCGACATCAGGGTAACAAACACCGCAGTCGTCGATTCAGTTCTCTGAATGTTTATCAGCCATACATTTGCACTATTTTAGAAGCAACCATGACACTCGATCACTGGTTGGCTTGTACCGAGAACGAGACTCTATCTCGCGCACTTGCCAAATGAACAATGTCGTAACGGATAAGGTATATCTCAGTAAATATCGCCACGCTTTTCAATTTCATTTCATAGTTAAACATATCAATTTTAATTAATAAATACCAAAATATAGTTTAAACCCAACAAGTAAACGTAAGCAGTGTATGGTTACAAATATGAATACAGCTATGCTTACCACGTGCGATTTTAGGCGGGAAAACGCGACCAGAAAACTTGATCAACGATGTTCAGCAGACAGAGGGTTGTTTAATATAGTGAAGAACATCTTATATGTATTATATACAGCATAGAAATCAGAAACAATTTTAATACTTGGTGTAAATCATCTCAATCGATCCTTTAAATGAAAATAAATGTATGCTGCTTTCTACAAGTACTAGTACACCGGCAGCTCATTTCGTCGGACAAACGGTCGATCTAGCATTGTTCAACAACCCAATGCATTTCTAAACCAACTTCTTAAATTTCACTTTAAGACAGAGTCCAATAATAAGATGTGACAGTTAAACCAAACATAGTCAACCCACTTATAAACCAACTAGATCTAAATAGGCCTAATGCAATATCTACTGTCTCATGAGTTCTATAAGAACTTTAATATATCTATCACACTTTATCGCAAGCAGAAAATCTTGGTTGATTCTATCTTGGTTGATTCTAAGTGTTTGGAAATAGCTCACATGCAAATTTCACGCAGACTTCCGTGGTCCCAAAAACATTTCGAAATTGATGACCGCGATCGTCGTTGTTTTCAGTTGTTTTGATTGAAATCTTTGTTATTCGTTGTATATTGATAAGGTTGTGTGACTTGAATTGATGTTAGATAAGGTGACAGTGACTGCGATATGTCAGAAGTGTAATTTTTCATTGTTGATGCATTATGAGAGAGATTTGACAACGGGAAACAGATTTCTGTGGTTATTATTCAGTTTTAATGTTGGGCTAGTAAAATTTCATTCGGGCTAGTGGTTTGTATTGTTGTCAAGACAGCAAGTTTATCAACATTGATAGTAAAATTAGTTGCAGACCTTGTTCCTGATAAAAGAGGGCCGTTTTCTGACAAATGTGCGATTGTGAAGTGAATATTTCAGTAATTTTCCTAAATGAGACATTTAGAATAAATAATGTCAGGCGAAGAAAAAAACCTCTGCTTTCATACTTTAAACTGTATCAGTTAGTTCCTGATACAAATGGAAGCATGCGATATGTGTCAATTTGATGCCAATACCGAAAGTGAATGTTGCCATAGATGACCGATTTGCCTGAACAAGTCCGAATAGAATTTTTAAACCCTCGTTTTTTCTGTCGCTTTTTATATGAAAAAACTAATTGACACAAACACGAAAACATTACATACACATAAAATAAATGTTAATCAACAAGCTAGACATTACCTGAACGTCTTCATTTCTTAACTCATCAATTAAAACCGCAATTGGGTACAGTGAGTCGTCGCCTTGGTCGGCAGCCATTTTGCGGAAATGTGAGAAATGAAGGTATGGTTCCCGATTTTAATGTTATGCATGGACAAACTCGATTCTCGTCGGGCAGAGCGTCTGAAATACTCGGGTGATTTCGCCTGAGGTTTCTAAGGTTTACCCTTTGCTTCTTGTTGAATCGTTCCGAAAGATGTATAATACTGGTTAACTTTTATTTAGTTACGGAGTATAAGTTTATATGTTTGTGTATTCTAAAAGGGGAGAGTTAATTATTAAGTTTTTGAACTTGTTATTCAACCCTTTATTGCGCGTCTGACTTGTGATCGGTGGATACTTGTCAGTCGTGAGTTCGAGCCCCATCAAAGGCCCTCGTTGTTTCCTTG
>ENA-OREC01000810-OREC01000810.1-marine-metagenome-genome-assembly--contig:-NODE-810-length-13935-cov-14.557945_pt1 | contig 13935 bp, 3 predicted proteins | sample MGYA00248626_ERZ508543 | MGnify/ENA primary metagenome ERZ508543 (study PRJEB26211, sample SAMN05518279) | marine metagenome | isolation source: Puget Sound, Washington, USA | host: Bankia setacea... | reverse complement strand
ACACACACACACACACACGCATACGCACACGCACGCACACGCACACGCACACACATACACACACACACGCCCACATACATTATCATATAACACCAATCAAAAACTTAATTCACTGTACGAAAAAAATCTATCTGACGCTCTGTCTTTTACTAGGAAGAGAGTCTGTCAGCGCAAATAGAACAAATATATTTTCCCACTTAATTAAGTGTTTGATTGGTGTTGTATAAAATGTGAATATATTTAAATTATTAAGGGAGAAACACCTATTGAAGCGCACGTGCCAGTGTCTGAATTGTGCATTAAGACGCTTTTAGAAACGATGTTTTGAAACTGCAGAGAGAGCAGAAAATTCTTTATTATTCATACGTCATATAATACGCTGAAAATGATAAAAAAAAAACAAGAAATTTGTAACCTCAGAAAGAAAATGGATCTCGATCAATGGTGCATTCTGACGCCATTTTAACGTCTAATTTGGAACTGTGGAGACACTTCCGAAATCAAGAATGCTTAATGGTACATCCTGATATTTAAATCTATAGATAATAATTTGTAAAGATGACCATAACTGGGCATTCTGAGGCGAATTCGAGCAATATTGTGGAATTGCAAAGAACGTTCTGAAGGTAAAGACGCTTAACGGTGCATTCTGACCCTGTTTCATACCTATGTTCGACGGCTTTTATGGCAGCGTTCATTCCCTGGATCGGCTAGTGATATCGGTACAAACATTGTCATAGTTCCTTGTAAGTGAAGTGAGCATGTCGTTTCTATATTGGCCAGTATCGTATCCAAGCAAATTTGAATTGTATTGTAGATAAAAGAGTACATATTTAGGCGAGGTTATTTACGTATATAACTGTTTGTAAATGTAAATGCATCATAATAAGTACTCCGACTTGGTTATCTAGAGATATATGTAAGAAGAAACTGGAGAGTTTTGGTATTGGTTATTGTATACTTGATGCTGGGTCTGAATGTTACAATGGTTTACTAATGATATTCCTAAAACGTAGACACGGATTTACGAGGCCTATTGCTTTACCATTAGTGATGTAAATGCGCAGTTGTTAGCGCGTCTGACTCGTACTTGAAGGATTTCTGTCAGACATGAGTTCGAACTTCATTAAAAGCTCCAGATGTCTTCTTGAGCAAGAACATCATTTATTTTATCTGCTAAGAACATAAACGGATTTGAGCGTGATTTTACAATCGAACTAACATAAATAAGAGCAAACCGCCAATGAGGGCCTTATTAAAAATTGGCATAACTGTCAACTAACTTCTCCCTAGTAATAAACTCACACCTACACTGTATTCAGTAAGATGTTTAAGGAAATCACTGATCAGAATTTCCGTAGGTGTTTAATGAAAGAGTTTACGTAACGTGTTGGGTTGTGCATGTATGTCACGCCCAATTCACTCGGGAAGACTTCCATACTTATAGCTGATGATATACATTGGTGCATTATACATAAATAATGATCTCTTTTAGTCCATAGTAAAGGGATAAGCATAAGTGCATTTATATTCCTTGTTGCCCGGTGAGTATATAAACCAATACCAACCTTTAACTTCTGAGTGAGTAAGATTTGTAATCAGATGTACCACACTTCGTAACCACTTAACTCGTACTAATCGTTTACTTTCCCATGTTGTTCAAGTTTGCATCCTTATATTTATGATACAATCTGATACAACGGAATATACTCATATCAATAGTTGTATGACGGTCGGTCACAACTAACAGTAGTCCAACAATGAGGTGTATGCATGTGCAAGACTGCTCATCTAATAGGGTTGATTTATAAAAAATAAATTTGCTTCATTATTTTGCTTCTTGTTTTTATCTAGTATGTAATACCCTGCCAACACATGTACATGCGTATTTATTCATGTCACATTAAGCTTATTTATTCGAAAAATTGAACACGCAAATTGGATAATTATCGATATAAGTGCTGACGTACAATGCAGCGTGTGAAGGACAGTAACACAATGTACGTGGAATCTCTAATCCGTGTGTACTGTCTATCAGTGTAACAATGTCCTTCTCATCAGTACTCACTACATCCACACTGTTTCCACCAAGGTTACACACCAGTATTTGTCCATCACCTACGCATGTCAGTCCAGCGATACGATCCCAGTTCTTATGTTTATATGTACCGAGTACCTTCCCTTTCACCGACACTTTTGTTATGGCATTGGCATCTCTGTTAGATACATATATCATCTCTTCTGACTTCTCCCTTACAACAGTTATATAAGCTGGATCTTTGAACATAATGTGTCCATTGTTGTCTGTATTTATAATGTTAATGACAGTACATGTAAAATCCATTATCTCTATCTTAGCTGGATACCGGTATGAGACAACCAGTGTTGTGTCTACTGAACTTATTCCATAACATTCGTCACTGACAGAGATCGCCCGTAAACACGAGAGACGGCCATTTGTTGAAATAAACTGAATCATCTTATCGTTAGGAAGTGTAAGAGCAGCTTGGTCTCCTGGAAGTAATGTGATGTCCCAGGGTTTGCAAGCAAAGAATAATTGTGATATGACAGTGTTGGTTGTGACATCTATTTCCTTCAATGTACAATTACTATAATCAGCAGCAAGTAACGTGTTTGGGTACAGGAGAGTAAGACCAGTTAGACTGGAATTACAATTATCACTGGTGGTTCTAGTATTGATGTCAGGTAATATAGTAACACTAGCTGTCTTGAAATCAAGTTCAGACGATATCACATGTTGGAGAGTATCATCTGGGTTTGGAATGTTATGTAGTTTATAACAAGTTTCACACAAATAGTCATTGCGTGTCTGGCAATATCCTTCTACTGTGAAACGTTTTCCATCACTGCTACATGTATGACAGTCGGATGGACGTTTGTCAGAATATGTCGGCACATCTCTGTCCGGCGATTTCTCTCCATCTTCCATTTTCCCACATGCCTGTAGAAAACCCCCCCAAAGACAATAAGTATTAGTTAGTTACAATTTATTCAAATGTTGGTGTCTTCTGTTTTAAGTGGATAGTTCATAGTTCACTCGCATGGGTTTGTCAATGCGTTTACTAACATTTATTGACACCAAGTATACAATGTGATATGACGTATGTAGTTGTCTCAGCCAATCAGGGGACACATACTCATAAGGATTATCGGTGAAGACAGAGTCTATGACAGTGTATTAGAGGGCGTGTCATGAAGACTGACCCTCGATAACCTATTGGTTAATTTATATCAGACCATTTCTAAATTATGATTATGAAAGAAGGTAGCCTGACAATTTACGTCCATGCATCCTGTTCGAACGTACTGCACGAGGATCACGATTTTCAAACTTGGTCGATGTTCTTACCAAAGTAATGCATTTATACAGCACAGGAGATTTGACCTGCTACTAGATACTTCGTTGGGATAAGTCATTTATTGTAAAATATCCAAGGTAAAATCAAACAGTTAGAACAAGATACATAGTTGATTAATGGTAGTTAAATTTGGTACCTTGTCTTTTATATTGAAAACATTCAGCAACAAAACAAATTCCTACTGTTAAGTTAATATTCCTGAGCTATAAAAGCATGTAACTACAAGGTCATGCGGTTTAAATCGGTTAAATGGCACGATGGCGGATTGTCGGTACATACATTTGGCTACGCTACTCTCCACCCAGTATGATTCCTGAAGACCCGTCGCCTTGCAGTCTAACATGTACTTACACTTTGGATATGAGACGGCAAGTATTGTATGAACTTGAGAAAAATGGAGCAGGTAAAACAAACATGAATAATCAATTGCGCGGACGTATTGTCATATAACGTAGGAAAATGTAATTTAAAGCTGTGAGTTTACAAAAAAGATATAAATTGATTTCCATTGTGTCTGCAAGGCATGCATGCCACGTGCTCCATGTGTAATAGTCATTCAGCTTTAGGATTCACGGACGGGTAAACGCATTAAAATAGATTGATGCTGTGTAAATAATATACATTTATGTTATCTAGACGTGATTTGCAATCCAAGCACCGTGTATAGAAAATACGTTAGTTATGTAAGAGTGATTCAATTTGTCATTTATATTTAAATATTTCACAATAGACATATATGTTTGAAGTGGCTGCCTTTTGAACTGTTAAATGGTGATGTCTAGTAACACAATAGTTCACAGTTTCGTGTATGTTTTATACGGCTACCATCATAAGTGCGTAAATGATATTGCCGAGTGATTAAGTTAGGTTACAGTATAATGTATTGATGGCGTGAATGCCATGAACACTGCTGAAATGACTTTGCCTAGTGAGAACAAAAGTTCACAGTGTCATGTATGTTGATGTGGCAGCCTTTAAAAGTGCATATATGATATTGTTTATTAACACAATAGTTCACAATAGACATATATGTTTGACGTGGCAGCCTTTTGAACTGTTAAATGATGTCTAGTAACACAATAGTTCACAGTTTCGTGTATGTTTTATACGGCTACCATCATAAGTGCGTAAATGATATTGCCGAGTAAGAACACAAATTCACAGTGTCGTGTCGGGGAGACATGGTTACCATAAGTAGTGTTTTACTGAAAGTGGCTAGTGAATACAATAGGACCATGTATGGTTGGCGTTGGTGCAATTAGAATCGCATGAATAAAATTGTCTAGTAAACACAAATGTGTACAGAGCATTATGTGGTCGGCGTCGGTGGCATTTAAATTATGTAAATGATATTTTCTAGTGAACACAAATAGTTCACAGTACTATGTATGGTTCGCGTGTGTATCATTTGAATTGCGTACAAACAATATTAGGTGGTGAATAAAATTGTTCACAGTTTCATGTATGATTGGCATGAACGCCATTTGAAATGCGTAAATTCACACAGTTGGAGTCGGTGCCATTGTAATTGCTTTAATGAAGAAAATAGTTCACATGTATAATGTGATTGACTTGGCTTCCATTAGAAAATCTGTAAACATTTGTTAAGCCTTTCTGTAGCACGGTTATGGGGGAAAATATTTGTTACAGAGGAAACGTACAATTAACTTAATGTTAACCAATCAAACTTGGTGGTTTAATGTAAATCACAAATAGTAATTCCTTGTTATGATAATCCAATATTTATTTAGTGACCAGAACAATTCACTGTTGTACCATTTACGGTGGGCGTTCCTGTCACTAAAACTGCTTGTTATGGCAATCAATGATATAATTTAGCGAACACACATATCAAATATGTTTTAAGTAAACTGATGAACTGATTGGTTCATTTTACAATTAAATGTGGGCGTGGTTGTCATTAGAATTGATTGTGTATGATAATCAATGATAATTTCTAGTGAACAATATTGATCATTTTTTTAACAGATACATTAAGTACTGCTATTTAATGTATAATACATGTATGTGCATGAACTCTGTTTTGAGTCCACATAGCCCTCCGAACCAACCATTAAAACAATCAGCGTCTGATACATATATTTAAACGTGTAGCAGATCAATAATCAATGATATACGACCGCAAACAATACTAGTTGATGTCTTCATATCGAGCGAGTTTAACTCCGAAGGCAAGTTAGCGAGTATGATCACTATGACTGTTAACTGAATGGGACATACACGGCTATTCGTACGCTAAACATAATCCTTTATATACACACCACGGGTATGCCGTCTCAAAATCCTTTATGTACATTCTACATTGAGCGAAAGAGTGGATTTGTTTATGTTGTCATATCTTTCAGCAGTGTAAATTAAAGTAAAGTACATATGTAATTTAGCGCAGAAGAAACCATAGGTATTACCTAATAACCTAGTTACCATTAAATACATAGATGTAGCCAGTTATTGTGATATAGCACAAGTAACTTACTACTCCTCGTTTAAAGCTATGTTTATGAAAAGTGATATAGAAGGAAATCACAATGGGTTTTTAAAAACTGCGTAAAGCAATACTTGTTCCAGTGTTGAATTGGTTTAATGGCGTCTGTTACTTTTATAAATAATCTACGTTTATATGATACAACATCAATTGTAATAAATTACTCACGTTTTGCTTTTATTGCCAAATAATACGGGCAATCGCTCACACCTCTGTATCGACCTTCCTGATTGCAAAGGGAGTTAAGCCATACTTTTTTTACAAGGTCAGGTATAAATGTCGGCGGTTCACGAATATCGCGGCGTTTGTAGCATAGCGCTCAATAAATCAGCCAAATGGCGATGCTTTTGCGTATGTAGTCTAGTCTACTGGTGAAGTTTGATTTAAATCTAGTGAACTGTAAAAACAACGTACAGTCCACTTTCGTTCAATGTGTGATATGTGAATGGAGTTTGTTCATTGGTTTGCGAAGGTGTCTCCAAATGACAGTTATTAATTAATGTCCAGCATATATACATTATTCGTCAGGTATGTATAGAAATGCTTGTCTGTTGAAATTATTGCAGGTCGAACATACTGCCAATGGTCTGTATTCATATAATGTCATAGTGTAGTTTAATATACTTTTATTTTTGAAGTATATGTATGTATGTTCTTATGTACGTGTCAACGTGTGTATGCTCTTTTATTGTTTGTTTCTGTCTGTATGTTGCGTTTCTGTTTAAAGTACCTTAACCATTTAAACAGTTAACAATTCAATAAGCAAGTGTGCCAACTGAAATGTACACTTTGAACTTGGAGTACTAATGTTTAGCTTTGGTTATATAATCTTTAATTTCCTAACAATAATAGACCAATGGTAGAGCTGTCGGTTTCAGGTTCGTGAGCAAGCATAGCAATACGTTTTGTAACAACGTTCGACATACTGTTCTACAATTGGTCAATGTATCTAACTCTGACAAGGTTTCATTCATTGAAGGTTCAAGAAGTTGCCTCCATGACACCATAGGTAAGTACAAACAGTTTACCAATACATAATAATGTCTAAAAATGCGTTGTTGTGTTTGTTTGAACAAAAAGGAGCAAGACCTCTTTGTTAAAATGTTTTACCTTCACACGTTAAGTGAAGTAGTAGTAGTAAAGAGTGTCGTTATATACACATGATATTGTCAGTTGTATTCTGATTAAATAATGATGGCTACTAATCTTTTATAAGGTGCTTTTAACAGCGTACCTACTGATTCAATGAAACAGCCAACGTTGGAAATATAACGAAACGCAACACATTCAAACCATAGAACAACAAAACACCAAGCGGCCTTTCAAGTTGTTCATGTTTTTCTATTACAATACAAACATCGTTACATAACATATGTTCATCATTTCTTTTTCATAAACAATTTCACGTTCAATGTTCATGCATCAAACATACATACACCATAAATCAGAATACTGCACATTGTTTTGATTATGAACACGTGTTTAACTTTTACTAAACCCTACTAAAACATAGTTAGGCATGTATTTTGATATTTTCGAATTTATATTATTAAGACGGTAACTGCTTGCCCTATGTATAATATAATACCACCAACGCATTGCTAAATACTGCATTATAACACATAACACAAACAAACAAAACAAAACAACTCACAAACAACTGCAATAAAAAATAAATAAATAAAAAATGTTGAGATGAAAACGAAATGGAATACATATAAACATATAAATGAGTATGTACACTCTGTTGTCGAATACAACATTTGAAAACGAGCTACGCTAACTTACGAAATTGCACGAATCCATTCTACGGTTGTTACTTAAACTCATTCCTAATTTCTAGAAGGGTGAGAATTAACCGAAGTCAATTTCTATACAATACATAAGTCTTCAGTCTTGGGATAAGCTATTGGTGTTAGAGGGACTTTGGACGGTCCGGACTGAAAGATGAAACTTATTCGTACAGCCCATGTAACACAAATGACTACACACATTGTAAACCTCGATTTGGATATACAAATATTGGTCATAGACAACTAATGTACCTTTTTTACATTCAGTTACAGATTGATAAGTAAACTTGACATTTGTTTTTGAACCCTGTCGACATTGATATTTGTTTATGTTCGTGTAACCAGGTTACATATTATAACAAGGCATACGTCTCATAGCCATCATGTTAATATACAAACTTTTTTTTTATCAAATCGTCACGTTGTCTCTATACGTCGAATGTACTCTTGTTTTTTCTCTCAAATGTACCTTGATGTTTTCCAGCAGAAAAGGGCAATGGTTTATTTTGCTTCATGTTCTCATAAAATCCTATTGGGTATCACACATGAGCATGTATTCACAACAATACGACATTCACCTTCACGTATTTTACACCGTCCTTGGTTAGCTCCCTTGATGCCACCGCGCCTGCGCATCTTGACGTCCATGCATCTTCCGCTATGTCTGTGAAAGCGACAAGCATCTGATGAGTCTATGAGTAATGACGTCACAAGAAGAGCAAACATCACTATGGAGAATAGTCTTATAGATACCATTGTGAGTTGGGATGGTTTGATAGACGAGTATTCTGCTTGTATGTAAGATATCTCTGAAAAACAAAACAACAGGTTAAACAACAAATTTAAACAAATAAAGTGCTATTAATTTGGACGCATACAGTCAGCTATACTATAATATATATACACACACTATCTATATGTCATGCTCGTACATCAAAATTGCTAGAACAATAAAGTACAACACTATACCAACTGTATATCTATTTTAGTGTGTACTCGCAGCTTTTGTTTAGTTATATGTGCTACAAAATACATCAATTATATGTATTTTAATATTTAAATGTGTCCGTCTAAAGCCATGAATTGTGTTATAAATGAAAACAATTAATCGTTTCGAAATAAAATAAATAAATCAATAATAAATATATCACTTACATAGTAAACTCTAACACGACGGGATGCCGTTCTGTTGTATTAATCCAATTTCACCGTTTGGATGTTTATGTTGTAAATGTTTAAATCTTAATGTAGCACCTGGTTTATATAGGAGTGTTCGGCTTGTGATTTCGGGAATTCCCAGTGTATATACTTAGCTTACATGGAATCCTCCCTCCTCAGACATAACCATCACGGCATGATTAGTGAACTATTAATAGATATGTTGCATTTGGGTGGGTTTTCTTCTGAGGCAAACAATAACAGATATAGCTATGACTGGTGTGAAGTGTTCATAAGTAGGGGGATTACAACTCATTCATCGGTGTCCTGGTATACCGAGCTGTTTTACAGTTTACAGTTTATTTAATACGCTCAGCACATTACATGTGACATGGGGAAATACAAACAAATTGTTATTACCAAAACACCAGGCTGTGTGGGTTGATGTATAGAAACAAAAAAAACCCCCAAAACATCCATATAAACAAATACAAAATACAAATATGTACCAAAAGTATACAATACAAGGTACAAAGGAATGTCAGTTAGTAACATAAACAAATATTTACTATATACATAAAAGTAATACATCTTGACTTCTTATTATGTCCAACATGAATGGTTCCATTTAATTTACTTTGGAATTAGTCCCTCGTTACCAATACTAAATTACCAATAACAATTCAATTATGAAGGTAAATGGTCGCCATTTCATATTTTGATTATAAATACTCACAAGCAGTGTAAGTACAGAAGAGCAATGGCTTGAACGTGGTCGCTGTTGTTTATAAGCTTGCATACTAAGTGTTATCACAACCTGGGCAAGAACATACTAAATCATGATTATGATATTCGAACCGATTTTCAAACAACAAAGAAACAACTTACACACAAAACACAACACTACCCTAGTCACCTCGGCAAAATCACATAAAAATTAAAACTTGTTTGAATTTAAACAAAACTAAATGCATGCTTAACCTTATAATGTTCAACATAATACTACGTTCACAAAACTAAATGTTCTCGATGTGTTTGTTCACAACGTCAGAAATCTAATTTACCATTCGGTTATTTCGATGTGGCAAATTAAGAGAAATACAATTTACAGCTGAGTATGTGTTATCGTCTATTTTCAATAAAATAATATTTCTTAGATAGTTTAGAGAAGAAAAAACGAAATACAAATGTTAGAGAAGCAAGCATACACCCTATGTAAATAACGAGAACGTATACATTTTATCATTACTTTATTACACATCTAGCTTTCTCGGCAAGCCTTTTTAGCAGTCATGGCTATATTGGCGAGTTGATATGGCTGTCAGAGTGTTACCGGAGGATGGGGATCATTCATTGCCAACCAAATCTACCGAAATATTCAGCAACTCAAATCAGACATGTCGATAAAACACTCACGTGAGACTTGAGACATAAATAATTTTATAGTAAACTTTGAGACATAATATAGTTAGTAATTAGGCTCAACATAGTTTACCAGTTTACACAATAGAGTAACTAATTAAAGGTTTATTTTCCACTCAGTATAATGTCTGTAATATATACCTCACAATTAGACACAACGTACCTAGTATTTAGACAAACTGTAGTGAACATTTGACATATTATATATTTTACTATTATAATATAGCACACATATTGTTATGGCTTTTGGTTCATGATTGAATGGGTAGAATATGAAAATCTGATCGTTCCTTGAGTTTTCTGAAGAGGCTTGTTTTCCACGAATAATAAAGAACAAAAGGCTGGCGTCGTATGGAAAATATTACAAACCCTAGTACATGTATTTATTGCTGTAGGGAATTCATGAATAAATACCAGAAACGTTGTCATTGAGATAGTATAGCTCATGTGATGACATCGACAGAGTAATAAGTGTTTTTGTATAAAGAGGGAAGATATAACCATATTGCAAACCGCCATCAAAGGGTAATGCTGGCCGCTGATTCGTTATAAGTTATAAGTAGATTTCACTCAAGTACTTGGGAACTGTAAGAAGATGTATTCCATTCATAAACTTGCATCTTATACTGCCTTAATGGAAAGTGCTGAATCTCAGGCAACATAATTAATCGTTGTTTAAATATATTCTTTGAAATTGCGCCTGAAAGGGAAAGCTAAATTGAGCAATCACATCATAGGCAGATAAGTTATTGTACGTTTAAAAGAAGTGAAGATATATAGATGCCGTACAATACAGCAATGTATGATACGTTCTCATCCACGAACTTTACCAGCTCATCTCGCCACTCAAATAAAAAATATAAAGATCAAATCAAGTCACATTGAATGTACAAATCAAATAAACATCGGGACAAAAGTTGACAAATAGGCTAACCATTTCAATGACACTATATCAATTACCAGGAAATAGGATGACTTAATTAAGGTTCAAAAGACTTCTGCTTATTGCATAGATCATATAAACCTTAGAGTATGTGCATACTTCTAGATCGTTTAACGTGTTTACCGTTGACAAATCACACACACCGTGCATTGCGTTCTTCATGGCAGCCGAACTTTGGAATCCATAGATCAGATCAGTTTTGTCTTAAAGTAACTGGAATGGTACTATATGTGAATAACCAGAAGGCCACCTTTGGGAACATACTTAGAAATTAGTATTTAAGCTACTTACAAAATAAAGCCTGTTATTGTGATTAACTCCAAGCTGAGGCATTGTATAATAGTTGATAAACAAAATCTACATTAAAGTGTGCGTTGCGATAGAACACTGATACTATATTTTTCTGAGCGGTATCGTAGATTAATATAATTTTTTTTACTCTAACACAAAATGTTCCTTCAATGAAAACACCTTTCCCGTTATATAAAGAATGATCACGTTATAATCTATTAGTGTAATTGTGGGAAACAACTAAACATGCGATGGGATTCTGACAAACCAACCTACTTTGTGTGATCACAAATGTAATTCCACAGTTTGAAAAGTATGACATCGATGCGCACCACAGTTACTTGTTGGTTTATAATGTATATAATCAATGACACGTGTTCTTTGTTAACTCATTTAAACACTTTGCCTCGCCGCGTTAGTTTTAGTTTACCCGAGACGTGTGTTACGATAACTATTATGATCAATATCAATATAACAACAGCATATTAATCTTGAATACCATTACCAACAAGTGGAATGTGTTTGCAATTTAACACCCGTCCCCAATGTGGAAACAATTTGATGTTTGAAATACACTAAAATACGGTTTGTTATACTAAGAACACAGTGTACTGTCCTTACATCGACTACTGTTTATAACAAATACTAGACGAGATATTACATACATACAATACACATTGACACATGTTGTATTTCAAACGATGCATTGTATGTGTTGCAGAAATATGGACACAATGTATTTGCCTCGTAACTCAGAAGAGTATTGTCAATCAAGAGTTAAACACTCAATAGTCATGTTACGGTTAACATATTGCAATGACGTCCCAAAATGTAAATACAACCATAGCATCAGCTTTGATTTTTTTTTATACAATACATACATATTGCATGTAGCGATCACAAACTTAAAGCATGCTGTATCCGAGTGAGGTAAGTTTGACATCAGTATAAATATGCTTTGGCTACGTTAAAGCTACACCTGTACTAAAACCATTATTCGCGATAACACTGACCTATTTAATACGACCTCATTACTCAGAGCTGGTTGGTTTCAGATACAGACTGAGTGTAATAAATACATCCGTTATGCTTTTGTTTGAGAAAGCAATTTCTTGTATTGCAACAATGCAATAACAGTTATTAATTAATGTCCAGTTTAAATACAAAGTTCTTCATGTCTTTTTTATTAATGCTTGTCTGTTGAAATTATAGATGGTCGAGCATACTGTCAATGAACATACTGTATCCATAACGTGATAATGTAGTTTAATACACAATTGTACAACGTATAAGTAATTCTGTCCTTATGTATGTATGGCCGTGTATATGCTATTTTGTTTCTTATTTCTGTCTGTCCGTTTTCTTCTGTTTGTGGTATATTCGCCATTAAGAATGTAAATAGTCAAAGCGCAAGTAAGTCGAAGGGAAGATACAATTTGAACTCTTAGTGAAATGTTCAATTTAGGTTATATATTCTTCAATTCAATAAACTGACCAATGGTAACACAGTACGTATTTATATTTATTCCATAATTGATTGTTTTGGTTAACAAACATCGCGTTTTTACATGGTTAATTTAATTTTACAATAACTGCCATGAAACTGTTTTTAAAAATCATTATTGCATCGTTACACTGTATACAACTTTAACTGTAACCTGGCACTGCTAAGTTTGTAACACGTACTTTTCGTTTGCAAAGTAGGTATATACATCACTTAGTCTATTGCACTACATAGTTGTCCAATACCATGTGTTATTGTCTAAGGTTTATCAACAGTTTTGGGAAAAGTTCGTAACAAGAATGAACTGACAGTTTACTTTAATATACTAACATTTTAACACAGTAATTTGACGCATATGACAGTTCAAACCAGTTGCCAATACTTTTAATTTTATTCAAAGAGCCATTGTATAAAACAAGTAAAACAAAACTAATAAGTTAACAAATTAAAATGGCATATTAAGAAAGTACAGACACTTGGACATCTAACACAAACATAATTCAAAAATCAAAGACCAAATTGCCACATAATTAAATATAATACACACTGTGTACAATTAAGACAAATCATAAATATATGGTCGGTCGCGATTGAGATCATCTTCTTTCTGCTCAAACCTTTAGTTTCATTGTTTGTTAGTCTCACTTTTCAGACCGATTCTCTATTAAGACCACATATTGTTTCGGTACCGAGTGTTGTCTTATTGACGGTCTTATTAGTGTAACAAGAACAATTCAATTAATATAATCAAAATAAACTCATAACTTGCTGGAACCGAAGTGTCAACATTTTACTTTATAGTGTGGTATTTTCGCGATGATTCAACAAACACTCGAGAAAGAATACAACGTACATTTTATAATTGAACAATTCAATTAATATAATCAAAATAAACTCATAACTTGCTGGAACCGAAGTGTCAACATTTTACTTTATAGTGT
>ENA-OREC01000809-OREC01000809.1-marine-metagenome-genome-assembly--contig:-NODE-809-length-13939-cov-12.152431_pt1 | contig 13939 bp, 17 predicted proteins | sample MGYA00248626_ERZ508543 | MGnify/ENA primary metagenome ERZ508543 (study PRJEB26211, sample SAMN05518279) | marine metagenome | isolation source: Puget Sound, Washington, USA | host: Bankia setacea... | reverse complement strand
CTCTCTCTTCTTCAGCAGTAATATAACTTTGTAAACAGTAAACAGTTTTTTCCCCAGCAGCTTGATGACTCTACCTATCACAGTTTGGTTGGTAAATACAAGTAAACTTTATAACAATGTAGTATCACATATGACGATAATTTATTCATTGGTTCTGACTTTCTTTTTGGTCACATATTTTTGGCTCGTTTTGGTAAATACAATCGTTTTCTTTCACTGTATAATTATAAGGTTTGTCATTTTCATAGTTCCATGCTTTAGATGTTATAAATACAGTTCATATTGTGCACACTTGTATTTTACTTGCTCATTAATGTAGCTGGATGTTATAGTCCAAGATTTCCACATTATGTCTGCAGCAGAAGTGCCACACCTCCCAGGATCCACTTGCTTGGCTTCTCCTTTGTCTTGAGGTTGAAGGTCCAGACATATGTTGGTCCACGGGTCTTGGTCTTGTAGACTGGACATTCATACACGTTCCTCACATCCTGTCTGTCCACTGGGATGGCCTTGAGGAAGATGACGGGCATGGCAGGAGCAAGTTCCTTCAGTCGAGCCTCATTAATCATACCAGTCTGCATATCCCAGCGAGCACCTTCCATAAACAAGCCATGTATGTATGCACCTTCACGTGGTGGGCCAGCCATGTCCTCTCTAGACTTCTTGGTTACGTCACACTGCAGACACATACGATCAAGTGGCCACTCGTTCTTTCTCGCCATCTGCTGCATAATAGCTGTAAGGAAGGACTGTGGGTTGAAGAATCCTCCGAGCCAGACAGCAGCAGGCAGTTGGAAGTCTGATGTCCATGTCTCCAATTCCTTGATACGTTGAAGTAAATCTATGTACCAGGCGGTTAGACCCATGAGTGATGGATAGGCTTTGGTTGACCAGGATACAGGTACAGTGTCCAAGTACAGGGAGTTACCCAAATTCTCCATCTCAGCTGTTATAGTCAGTTCACCCTGGAAGATACAAACACAAACACATATGAATATGCTCAATTATGGTCAAATATGTATAAATGATTAAAGTGTTTGAGGGCAAGTTTAAGTTTACTTTAAGAGAGGAAAGCCATTCTCAAAACAAAACAAAAATCTGAATAAAGAGATCTGTCCTATTTCTTTATAACGAATAATGTTCCCACTAAGGTAGTAATAGGAAGTAGCATTTTTCTTACCTTCAAACCAAGATCCAGTTCCTTCAATGATCGTCTGATCTCTGATGTAAGTCCGTTCATCCTCTCACACTCCTGGAAGGCTACAACTACGTAGGGTGTACGTTCTTCTGGAGGTACCTTACCCATGATCTCTAACATGCTGAACTCCTCTGGTAACTTCTCCATGATGTCATCCAAAATACCCTTGATCTAAAAACAGAAATAAATTTACAGCTCTGTGAGTGACTACATTACTGGCGAAACATTAGACACAGTTTTTCAGGCTATTTTTGGGGCAGATTTGTGGGTTACCAGAAGCTATACTGTTACTTAGTTTGAACAAGGGAGTGTAATCTAAATGTCATGATTAAATACTCACTGAAAAAGGTTTTGTTCTTTGGATTACTGTGTGTTACTATTTTTAATATGCACTACATTTGTTGACAGAAAACAGATAAAAAACAGACAAAAAAGTTGTTGTGTAACAGAAGCTGACACCAAGCAGGAAAAAGCCAAACTCAAAATGACAAACAGGCAGCTGAAGATCATTGACAGTCTTATAGATGTCTTGCAGAGAGGTATCATATTTGCTTCTAAATAAAATTCTTTCAACAGGGAAGTGTTTTATACCTTCTCTTCACGAGTGGCTCCACCAGCAGCCGCAGCTCCCGAGTCACGTGGCTGCATTTCAAACACTATACGGAACAGACTCTCAGAGGTGTTGGTCAAGAATTCAATCTCAGCATTGGGGTGGAGACCATACAGGTAGGGTGTCTCTGGTGGCAGGCACTCATCAATGTAGTTGTGATAACCCTTGTAGTCTGAGTTAGGTGGAACTGGGAATCCAGGGGCCAAGTATAACTCACCCTCAAGCTAAAGTAGAGATATTAAGCAATAAAGGGTACTGTTGGTAAACTTAACAGTGAACAAAATGACCAAACATTTATATGCTGTACATAAAAAGTGGCCTAGTAGCAAATTGGTCTAAAAATCAAGTGGTTTTAATATGGGAACTTTTCTGTAGTATTATAGATACTTTAATTCTTTCCACCCCACTGATTATGTTACCATCTTACACGATCCATTTTTAGAATCACTTCTTTCGAAACGTTTTAAAGTGTTTATCTCTAACTAAGTTTTTTGATATCCTTTTGCAATATTAGGCCTACCACTTACCATTTCAGAGTGCATGTATACTTGTAGGTATGTGCGACACAGGTTTCTGTCCCAATCATCAGTGATATGTCCACCGTACATAATCTCTCCAAACAGGTAACGTAAATCTTCCCATGGTACCTATTGAGTACAGAAGTCACCACATTAAACAACATGTCCATATGTATATAATGAAAACATCATGAGAACAATATTTTGATTGTGGAAATAAAAATAGCATAATAGCGTGTGTCAAGGTAATTAAAGATTATGAATATAAAAGGTAGAAGATTGTGTTATAAATGAAAAAAAAACCCACAAAAACCACAAAGTATATTTGGAAAGCTTAAGAATTGGAGTTTCAGCTTGAGAGTTGAATGATTGGGTTGGTATATGTATGTATCCTGTTGTAAATATCAAAAGAAACAAGACAGTTAACCCTGTTCTACTGTACAGTCTTTTACTTATTTGTTGTTGTTTACAAGCGATGACTCGGTGATTTATTTATACATGGCATGAAGTCATCTCAATTTACATCAGTATAAACAGTAATTACAAGTTGGTAAATTTTGTTGCTACGACCAATCAAGATCAAGGTAACAAATCCGAGTGCGGTAGACTAGTAGATGTATGCTTTATGCCCTTACCTTTGGATTGGCTTCTAGGTAGTTGTAGAGTACATTGACAGAGATGGTCAAGTCACCAGTGTTAAATGGATAAACTCGGTTCCAACCCTGAGCTCCAAATTTTCTCCTCTCACAAACCACAGCATGGAAATAACACAACGAGAACAGGATAGACTTAAACTCTGTCTCTCTGGCACACATCTCCATAGTTTCCTGGTAAAATCACAAAATAGAGATATCAAAGTTATCAATTAAATACAATATCAGGCCAGGTTATAAACTGATGGTCACATTTACACTAACCCTTTTAAAGCAAAAGATTGATAGAATTGTTTAAACAGTATAAAGTTTGGACACTTTTTTTAGTTCCAGTGACCTTTGGCACAGCAACCCCAACTACTATCACAAGAAAGATTTTAAAAGGAACAATTTAAACCAATTTTGCATAGAATACAAAAAACCAACCGAAGGTTCTCGGGTAAATGTTGTAAACTTGACCGACAGATGTTTTAAATGTGTCCAATACTTTAAAGAGGACTCTGGTTGTAGATTTAAATCTAAAAGACTATGCAATTCTTGATTAAAATATTCAATGAGTTCTCTTGTAGACAGAAGACATTCACTATCAATGTAAGACTGGTTTGTTACACATTGTCTGATCACTATTACATTAACAATCTTTAAAAAAACAAAGTGTGCTTACCTGGGAGAAGTTATCAAGCGCCTTGTGCAAGTTAGCCATCATACCAGACGGTGGTTCATTGGTGATTTTGATGGAGGCTTGTAAGATACCTTGTGGTATAATATGACTCTCTGGTGTGCCAGATGGTTCAGCACTGATGTAGAGACGGTAGTTCTCATGACTGCCTTGTGAGTACTGCTCCACTAGCTTCTCAAGCTTGGCCAGCCATTTTGCCACCAAATGTACATTCTGCAAGTGGAAATATAGGATCAGAATAATTACATGTACATTAAGAGTCATTAAACGAATACATAATTAATAATCAGCTTCAATTGAATATTATACAATCTGTAAAATGTATAACTTCAGGTATAATCTTGCCATTTATAGAACAATGTATAGTATAACTCTTTAGTATACAGAATCTAATTTTGAACTTTAAAGGTTTAGTTTATACTCATTGATTTCACTTCAATTGTGAGAAAAGGCATTCTGCTTATTTTAATCATGCTTTAATCCTTTACTGGAACAACTCAGACCCGCTAACCACTGTATCACGCAGGTTTATCAACAATTCGTACCTGTAGTACCACCCAGTGACCTTCTTTAGCTGCTATCTCCATCTTCTGTTCAGCCACAACCTCCTGACCTTGTCCAAGAGATACATTGTGGAAGTTCTCATTGTCAAATGTAAAGCCCAATTTCTTTCCTAACTTCTCCACATCCTTCAGAGGGTCCACACCGGGGGACAAGATGAAGAAGATAGGAGTTCCAATGCCAGATTCTTCATATGACTTGGCAAACTCGATGGAACGACCTTCCACAAATTTAGTGCCCATCTTTTCTTCAATGAATTGGCTGAAAACAGCAACATTTTGGATTGTTTGAGTACAAATCAACACTAAAAATTAAACAAAGCCAAGTTTACAAGACTAGTTGTTTGTATTCTATTTTCTGATTCTGACCACATGTGGATAAGGACCATTTTTTACAGGTTTAATGTTCCTTGGCATGAGTGGACAGGTCCATAATAGCCTTTGAGTGGACAGGTCCATAATAGCCTTTGAGTGGACAGGTCCATAATAGCCTATGTATCATGTACACTTCAATATTATCATTCACACAATAATGATAACAGTGTCAAACTTTAATGTTTTCCAAAACAAAATATGTTGTTTTCAGTTCAGTCTGACAAATTAGGATACATTTTCTTTAAAACTAGAAATGGTCCTGAAATGACTGTGTCACGACCACTTTTCCATGGAACCAACCATAAACTTAAAAATATATATCCATTTTTCTTAACCCAAATCTTACATACCTGGTACTTAATTTCGAATACTGTAAAGTGTGTACTATTTGGAGGATTTTAGTATGAAATATAGAACAAGTTTTTATGTGTTAAAAATAACTGGGGTTTATTAACGACACACAGTTTCTAAGACTGCCTTACAATCAAGCCTGGATTAAAAAGCTAAACAAAAGAATTTCCCCCAAATTTTCCAATGTGCAATGTAAATGTAAATACCTTAGAGCGTATGTCATTCTGTCAGGTCTCAATGCTCTCATCATACATAGTTTCTGTAAGGCTGTCTTGTTCTTCCATTCCTGGGGGAACTTTTCCTTCTCAGGACACTCACTCTCTACAAACTTCTTCCAGCGTTTGGCAGACCCTTCAATATCTCGGTCAAGGTTTCGGAACTCATCCATGTTGGACAGAGCCTAAAATGTTTACCCCACACGTTTATTATATATATTAGTAAATATTAATCTTAAAACAGTCAAACCACTCTTTTGACAAACTCTCTTTAAATCTTTTGCCAAACTCTCTTAAAATATTGGATCCCTTAAAAAAGTACAATGCAATACACTTCCAAATTTTCATTTAAAAACAATTAATTGTGTTAAAGTGCAAGCATTGTGCATACAGCTTCCTGTCATTTTGGTGAGTTTGTGTTCATGTAGGTTGTTCATCATTGGTTATCAAACATGAATGGAACTCCTTTATGTGGAACTCCTTTATGAATCTACTTGTAATCTACCAAACCCCATAACATCTATAAAATTACCTTAAAGATACATGTATGTATGCAATATTCTTATTATATGCTCAAAATAGACCTTAACAAATTCAATAAACCTTAACAAACTGTGAAAAAAAACTTGATCCACTGGTAAAGAACATAATCCATTTGTTATAAAGAGGCAAAATATGACAATTTCTTTCCATTTATTTTATTTGGTGTCCACAATCTAATGCAGTACTTTTTCACAAATAAACATACAAGCAATTTTAAACAGATTTTTAAAGTTCTTATGATACTGATGAAACACCATTAATGCAGAGAAATAGAATACATGTACATACCTTTATGCCTCCCCATCCATTGTTGCTTAGGAAGTCGACAGGTGTAGTCAGGTTAGGGGTTGCTGGGAACCTAAGCAAGAAGTCCAACTCTACAGGGTTTAATTCCTTTGCCATCAACAAGATCTAAATATAGACAAACAATAATATATCTTTTTATCAAACACATTTTTTGTTGTAGCTGGATAAACAATGATTGTGATCTATATATATAAAGGCGGTGTTTAAATGTTCATGTACACACACAAAATACTCAACTTTGTTTTTGTTTTTAAATAGTTTTTATACTAAACATGATATGATAAAAACAGATATTTAAATGTTTGCTAAGTTTTTTTATGAATTCATGCCGAGAGGCAGATAAAACTTCAAATATTTGATGAGTTTAAGTATTTAGACCAAATTTTGCGATTATCTTTTTTCAGTCTTATAAGTTCAATTAATATATCCAGACAGATACTTCTTTATTTCTACTAGGTAGAATTTGTTATGTCTATAATGGCAGTTGCATTGGTTGGAAATTTAGCCCCAATAGAAAATGTTGACGCAAATCTTAGCAAAAGTTGCACAGTCATATTAAAACTCTCTTAAAGAATCTCTAATTAGCTTCACATTTTACCTGGAAGCACATCTGGGTAGTAAAGATGAGCTTGTCTTTCTCAAAGAGACCTCTGGTTGTGTATGTGGAGACAGAGAATGTGATACAGTCAATGAGGTTGAATACACGATGCTTCACTTCCTCTGCTGGCTCAGAACGATCAATAGCTTTCTCAAACACCACACTGAATGCCTGCACAAATAAAAACAAGTGATCAGAGATATCAAAGGATAATGCTGTGTTTTCAAACTTCAAGAAGAAAACAACAAAACAGAAGGGATTCAGAATGATTAAAATCGCATCAGTTGCTTAGCTAGAAACATGTTGATAGCCAAGGATCTATATAGCTATGGTAGTATGTAGCGACAGTGCACTGATGGAATGGCATTGTCAGACACTGGGGAATCAAACAATCAATTAGACATAATAAGCAAATTAAGCATAACTATCTTTTAGCTACATCTCAAAGTCATACTCATAAATACAGTATTTACCTTCAGTGAGAACTGGTACATTGGGTTGATCTTGTTTAAGTCATTGAGGATGAAGTAGAGTAGGGAGGCACGGGCTGCAGCTATTCTGTAGTGCTCACGTGCTGTGTTAATCTCCACTTCTGTTTTCTTAGCCTCCTCAGCCTTGATTTCAATCTCTGCTGCAGTCCTCTTGGTAGTTTCTAGATTTTCTACAAGAGCATAATCTCCAAGGAAGTTTCCTTCAGCTGCAGACAAGCGAGCCAAGAGATTATCTTCAAGCTCTTTCAGGGTGATCTTGAACTGATTCTGTTGACGGGTCAAATCAGATTTCAGTTTCTCCAGATCTGGTCTCTCTTTGCTGACCACATCGGCTAGCAGTTGGTCTTCTAAACCATCTCTGGTGACAGTGAAGTTGATGAGGGTGGTCTGTGCCTGCATTTCTGGCTTGAAGTGAGGATTAGCCAGTTTGGTGTGCAGAATAAGACGGAAGTCTACATGGTATTCCACTTCCTTGTCTCCCATCTTTATAGCTCGGCCCTTTTTGATTGTGTTACGACCAACCAGAGAGTCAAGTACAGGATCGATAGCCTCACCCATATTCTCAATGAGTACAACATCTCCAGAAGATACGGCCCTTTCAATGCTATCCAGGTAACCCTTTTGTCCAAGCTGGATGATCTTCAAGTCTGCTCCAAACCTGGTCTTGATCCATTTCGCTCCCTGTAACTGTGGATCAATCATAAGTGGCCATCTTTCACAGCTTGTTAGAATGGTTGCATTTTCTGTAGACATTCTGTCGCTAGGCAAACCTTCGTTGTTCCATGAAGCAACTGTTGCATCATCTACCAGTAGAGTCAAGGGATCAAGGCCTTCAGAGACTGGGATGGGGTATTGCAATGTTTTCAGGTAAGGTTTCCAGCATTCATCTTGCAGAATCAATCTGTATTGTTTAGTAAAGCAACCAACATATGATACAAAGGCTGTAATCATCAACACATCTCCAGGCATAGTGTGCTCCTGTTTCTTGAACCCTTGTACAGAGTCTGCCCATCTGACATTCTCTGAAGCAAGACCTCCTACCAGACGATTAGCTAGCTCAATTGTCTTTGCAGTAGTCTCCGCCTCCTGTTGACAGCGCAGCTTCTCATTGGTAGCTTTCTCAAACTCTGCTGTCAGTGTAGCCAAATCTGATTCCAGCTGGTTGATTTTCGTGGTGATGACACGCAACTTTTCTCTGGCAGTTGACAATTCAGCATTGGCCTGACTGAGAGCAATTCTCTTGGGCTCGACTTGACAGAAGACTGTGAAGTACATCATGATGTTGATTACCCAGGCAGAGAGACCAGCAGCAGCAATGGACTTAGAACGAATGAACTCTGGGTCAAATTCAGGGTCATCCAAGTAGGGCTGTATAGCTTTCACACAGTTCTCGTGGATATTGTCTTTGTCATAGTTGATCAAATTGTCCAAGAACAAGTCAATCTGTGAAGAGAATTAACAACCAAATTTAGGCAATGCACTACTCATGTATCTAGTGTTCACATATTTCCCAAATCATGATATACTTTAGTGGAGGATAGTGTATCTATGTATGTGTTAGTTACATTGTCAGTGCAGAGGAATACTTGCGCTTTAACAGGAGATACAGCAGTAACACTTAATGGCCTTTAATCTCTACTGAATACCATTACACTGTAATTTCGTTGGGGAATAAAGTTATATTGTTAAAGCTTCAAATCAAAACTTTGGCCCAGAAGCAAGGTCATTTTTGACATTAGGCTAACATTTATTTTCAGAGAGGACCACACTATGATGCAACATTGTCCATATTTCACTGAATTTAGCTGTAGAACATCAGTGAGCTCCGAAAATCTAAAAATGAGCTCAGATTGTAGTTTTGTCATAAAATCTAATTGCTAAGTATGAACTGACCTTTGACATAATGGAGCTCTTGGCAGCCTTCCAACTTTTGTCTTTTGGAAGTTTACCACCAGGGGCCATCAGAATCATGACAGCAGCTGCTACATTCACTACAGCCGCAGGGGGTGAACCGAAGGACTTCAATTCTGTCAAGTTACCCTGGAAACCAAGACATCCAATTTGATTCAAATGTATCTTATGTTTCACACGTTACCTTTCTAGATATATACAATAATGTTTTACATCAGAGGCATGAATCAGAACAATTGTGCTACAGAGTTTCTCAAATATCAAATACAGTTAAACTCCGCTAATACATGTACAAATAAAGGTGGTTTTATTAGCACGTTGATCTTAAAAGTGAATTTGCTCATCATTTGATCTTATAATACATAATACTATAGATTTTTAATGAAACTAGTTCAACTGTACTATTGTTTGTTAGGAATTAAATTTTGCACAAGCCCATAACAGAATTATTACAATATGTTACCTTATTAAGTGTGTTCAAAGCTTCTTTGGCAGCAAGGAGAGCAGGTTCAGCCTTTGCCAAATCAGCAGTACAGTCCTTAGCCTTCTTTGAGACTTCCTCATTGATCTTAGACACCTTTCTCTCCTCTTCGTCAGCTATAGCCTTCTCTTTGGAGACTTTCTCTGTTTCAGCTCCTACTACAGCAATCAGTTTGTTGGCATCTTCGTTTTTCTGGGCAAGTTCTACTTCTTGTGAAGCCAATTTAGCTTTCAAGTCATCGACCTACAAGTACATTTTATTACAAGTTGGTTTTCATACTACAAGTAACACACTCTACAGATAGATACAACCCCACAGAATATACTTGTAACCATAAATGTCCGGTTACAAAGTATTTTTGTTATTTGTTGAGGCACATCAAAGGTAATGTGAAAAGCACTCCAAATTGTCTGGAATCTAACATAATTTCGTGGTTTTTTTTATATGTTAATTTCCAGTTGATAAATATCATAACAATCAATTGAAGAATTTTTACCTGTTGCGCAGTGCTCTTCAGCTTCTCTAAACCATTCTCCAGACGGACAATCTTAGCCTGCAGTTCACTGTTTTTCTTTGACAGTAAGTTCTGGTAGAGGGCAATCTGTTCCAGGAAACTCTTTGGTGTGGTGTAGTTGTAACGTTTCTCATTGGTCAGGTACATTGAGCTTGTCTCATTCACAGACTTATGTACATAGGCCATAAACAGAGAGATTGAGTCACAAAGATCCGACTGTAAAGAAAAGAGTATAAGAATATTATGTTGGTTTTATAAAGTATCACATGTCATTTTGCCTGTTATAAATCACTCAGTTTTAGAAGAAATGAACAATGGACTGTGAATCTGTCTTATCATGTTTTGATAATAATTGTACTTGTGTTTAAACGTGGGAAATGATTGCTTTAATCCCTTAATCTTCACTAGTTTTTACATAACAATATATATTCCAAATAGCATGACAAGGGTAGATTTACTAAATCATACTCTTGAACAGCTACGTTCATAACTTGTTTTCATTATAAACTTTATTTCTACAGTGATTATTATAAAGTACTTACCGGTAAGTCTGTGCCTTCTGCCAAGAACCTCTTGGATACAGAAATCAGAGCCTCTTCTGGCCATTCGTGGAACCAATCAATGCTTGTACAGTTAGTGACAGCGGGGAACTTACGACTTCGTACACGTAGGGTGGCACCAACAGGTGAGAAGCACAGCACAACCTTTGGGAACAAAAGTAACAATTAAAATAAATAGCCAACAATAGCATCTTGGGCAGTTTATTTACTTCAGAACTTTATAATTAAGTACAATTTTTTTTATAACTTTTAAATTTATGTGTTAATTCATATTACAGATAAATTGATAGCAGTTAGTACTGACAATTTAAACCATAGCTTATATTGGTATGATACTGACCTTGAGTGTTCTACGGACTCTATCAATGAAGAAGGTCCAGCAATTGTCTCTACTGTCTTCCATACCAAGTCCCTTTACTTCATTCCTCACACCATTAATAATGTTCTCATATTCATCATCTTGGAAGAGGTCTGGGATTTCTCCTGAAGCCAACAAATCGTTGATCAACACAAGGAACTTCTCATCAGCTACCTGGGCATCTGTCATCAGGAACACAATTCCCATACTCTTGAGACCAGCTTTAAGATATAAGGCTGCAAGCTCAGTGCGGAGATCAAGCACAGAGTAACCTTTCCTAAGAGTGATTTGGAACACCTCTAGACCACTGATGGAGGCCGCTAACCTGGACAAACTCTGTTTACCGCTACCACCAACACCAATGAGCAGAGCGTTACCACGTGGGGACTCAAGGATTCGGTTGATACGGCAAATATGGCTCATAGCATCCTCAAATAGTACCAGGTTCATGGCTGCATTAAGCTCATTGTAGCTGTCCAAAGCCTCAACTAAGGTCTTGTTGAGATCTACCCAACTATCAATAGGCAGATATTTTGGATCACCAATACCAGAAGCAAAGTGGCAGTAGATGACAGGTTCCTTGTACAAAGCGTTCTCATCCAGGTCCTCAAATGATTTCTTGATGATGTCCTTCCTGATTTTATCATACGACTCCAAATCAGAATCGTCAACCAGTTTGTCTCTGTAGACTCGATCAGCCTCGTGCATCCACAGTCTCACAAGATCCACGGGTGTCTTAGCACAGTCAGGTAAGGCAAACAGTACACCCTGAAACACATGACAAGTATATATGTCATATTATATTTGAAATTGCATGAGATGTGTAAAATACCAAACAATTAAATAACAAACAAAAGCATGAAGGATAAAAGATGAAATATGATAATGAAAGAGCAGTCCATGTAGAGATATGACATTTAACTAGTGTGTTTAGATATTAAATTGTTGACATCAATTCTTGACAACATATTCACTAACAATCCCATTTTAGGATACTACATTAAGTTACAAAATAAAAATAAAACGAAAAATACAACTGTAAATCCATAAAGAATAAACCTTTTAACTCCAGGTATTATTTACGTAATAAACATTCACATGTGAATGAGATGTACACAAACTAATGATGGCATTGTTTGAGCAAGTGCGTCAGTAGACCTGGATTAATGATCTCTTATGTACTTGCTAGCAGTAGATTTTCTTACCTGGAAGATGTTGGACAGATCTCTGAGGTTGAAGACGTAATGGAACTTTATAGCAGTTGGCAGGAAATTGGAGGTGACCTTGTTGTGAAGGGCCAGTGCACCATTTATGAGAGTAGTGGTGTACTTCTGCACATTACCAGCAAAACTGTTGAGGGCGAGATGTTGAGACAAGATACTGATGTAGATTGTCTGTAAGGCCTCTTGGTTGGGGAAGTTCACAGAGAACACGGAAAAGTGACGCTGAAAATGGACAATAAGTATGTGACTAAGAAGAGCAATATTTTAAACATAATCCTATACAAACAACTAAACAACTAAATACAGTAGCTAAACATGCTCTTTTCTCAACTAAACAATAATTTAGACAATGTCTTGCTTACCTACCATTCAATTTACTTGAACTATATGCAATGTATAAGGATATCATGTTGCTATATGCAGTAAGGCCACCACCGATCAGTCTCAAGTTAATCAAAGAAGTTCACCATGAGCCTTAGACTTTCTACAATACCTGTGTATATGAACTAGTATGGTGATTGTATTTACCTGTAGACGAGAGTCAATGGTGAAACTACCAGCTGTTGGGTTCATACAAGCGACATACTGTGTGTTGTGAATATCCTTCATTGTCAGCTTTGTCCTGTCATACCAATGAGCATGGTCAATGTGCTGTCTCATCAGTGTATGTGGCTGTACAGTGAAGTACTTGTCTACCTCTGGCATGTTCATATCATCCACAAAGTAGATCAGACGACGAGTTCCGGGTGGACCAAAGTTACGTCCAGCTTTCTTCTCAAGTGGCTTCTCCAGAATGCTTTGCAACATCTGAGAGGTGGTGTAGAAGTTGAATGGTACGTTAGCAACCATGTACTCCTCTGAGAAACTGCGAAGCTTGTCGTTCATCAATACAGTCTTACCGGTACCAGCGTTTCCGACCAGCATCACCGGTCTCTTCTTCTCAATCAACTTGTCCAAGAACCATTTCACACGTGTAGTCTCAGACGTGTGTACTAATGCAGCCTGTAAAACAAAGTAACAAATTGATTTCTCAAGTTTTATATCATCAAAAACACATAACCCTTTATTCTTCAAACTTATAGAATGCCACTAAAAATTTGTAGAAGTAGAGTAGTAGCAGAGGCAACAGTAAAGTGTATAAAGGTTGTGTTGTCTCTGATTTGGCCCTAAAAACTAAAACCTGCTGTTTCATATGATCTCATTTGGCTGTTATATAATATTGGCAAGTTGTAACAGCTGTAATACTCCCATCATACTATACTTCACAATACATTTAGTTGAGACAGTAGAAAAAGTCCCATTAACTTTAAACTTCAAATTTGATATTTGTTATTTTAACGACTCCTGACACAAAGTAGACACTTACCTGTAGAGGAAGATCTGGGTCAAGGTTGAACTTCTCCACCATCTTGGTCCAGGGTTCAAACTTGTGTGTCTCACTGTCAATGTAGTAGTCAAAGACATTACCCTGTGCTGGGAACTTGATTGTCTTGAACTCTGTGGTCCACCATTTGGTAAACTCAACTCTGTAATCCACAAGCTGTAATAGAAGAAACAGAAACAAATTAACAGTTACATACATCCGGATGTTGCTTCATCAAGAATGCTAGGTGCATGTTTTGAACCATGCTATCCAGTTCTACCATTGGTCAGTTATTAAGTGATATATCAGTCCTAGAAACTGTAATGAAACACCTACCAGAAGTGTACATATATTGCTATTGCTCAGCAGTGGTTATCAATGCTAGTGTTCAGGCATTTATGCACTTTACTATCTCTTGCCAAGTCGGGTACA
>ENA-OREC01000808-OREC01000808.1-marine-metagenome-genome-assembly--contig:-NODE-808-length-13950-cov-12.948966_pt1 | contig 13950 bp, 5 predicted proteins | sample MGYA00248626_ERZ508543 | MGnify/ENA primary metagenome ERZ508543 (study PRJEB26211, sample SAMN05518279) | marine metagenome | isolation source: Puget Sound, Washington, USA | host: Bankia setacea... | reverse complement strand
TGCATGTTTTGTTTGTTATGTTTTACCGAATCTGTGGATTAAATTACTTTATCTGAAAAAAATTAGATTTATATATTTTTCTATTATAACTTATATATCAACTATTCTTTTAAACAACAACAGTATCATAAGTCCGAAATCAAAACAGTTCAATGTTCTAAAGAGACAAATAAACCGTTTTACGAATCAAGAAGCATCCACTTGTGTTTAATGATGTGTTGCGTGAACCTCTACTTATGTAAACTCAGCATTGTAACTCCCTTAGTAGATATACATAAACAGTCGATACAGAGTTGTTTACCGTTGATCAATATACGATTTGCTTCGAGCTTCATAGGAAAATAATGACCGGGTGATGTCTCATTGAAATGAAAGTTTAAAATAGGAATAATCCAAATGAGGTATTACATAAGACAAGTTTTATAATAATCTGAAACATGCTCTGAGATTTAAGTATATGTATGTTATCGAATTTGAAAAAAAGCGGACGTTCGTCTTGAAGGCAAATACAAGATACAACTAGAACGAATCCCATAACTTTAATATATGACTATACATTAGCAAAGTGCACAGAATAGCAGTTTTAAATGGGTGTCATCAAAACATCTACAGCTCAATTTATCTTTACTTTAATAAGTTATGCATACGTTAACAAGAACCGTACGTGTTTAGAAACTACTTGTCTGCTGACACATGTATTAAAGTGACCGTTGACAAATATATGAGCTTCACACGTATGTTAAAGTCAATACACGTATATTTAAGTCAATACACGGACGTTAAAGTCAATACACTTATATTTAAGTCAATACACGGACGTTAAAGTCAATACACGTATGTTACAGTCAATACACGGACTTTAAATCAATACACGAATGTTAAAGTCAATACACGTATATTTAAGTCAATACACGGACGTTAAAGTCAATACACTTATATTTAAGTCAATACACGGACGTTAAAGTCAATACACGTATGTTAAAGTCAATACACGTATTTTAAAGTCAATACACGTATGTTAAAGTCAATACACGTATGTTAAAGTCAATACACGTATGTTAAAGTCAATACACGTATATTAAAGTCAATACACGAATGTTAAAGTCAATACACGTATGTTAAAGTCAAAACACGTATTTTAAAGTCAATACACGTATGTTAAAGTCAATACACATATGTTAAAGTCAATAGTTGAATACACATATGTTTAAGTCAATACACGGAAGTTTAAAGTCAATACACGGACGTTTAAAGTCAATATACGTATATTAAAGTCAATTCACGGACGTTGAACTGAGATAGTAGTATGGGTATTTACAGACACTCGATATTTGGTTATATAAAATGCTTTATAACTCATGTGCAATCAATGTTCTTTGTCCGCCCGCCTACCTCTCTTTCCCCCTTTGTTTGCTTTCTCTCTCCCCTCTCTATATGATTGCATATTCACTCTTTCTCACCGACGGCATTGCAACTCATGACACAAATAATGCGAAGTCTTCTAGTTTAAAGTGTCTGCAGAATGCATTATCTTGAATGCACAGTTTGCCTGAATTTAAAGTATGTGCACTGAAAACATTTCAACACGCTGCTATCAATAAGAAGGCTAGATATAAAAGACAATTCCTCGAACAAGAGTACAATTTGACTTGAACTATAGATGGACATCAAACTTCTTGGTAACTCTTTAAAAATGAAGTACTTGTTTCAAAAGAATATTAATTGCCCCTCCCCACCATTAGCAATGCGCTATATTTCAAGAGTTTTAAATTGTGAAACCTTTCGCAAAACGTATATCAATGCTCATTTCTATTAGTGAAGCGTGATGACGTTACTCTTTCTGAAATCTCCGAATCATGTGGAAAAGAACTCTTGAAAGCTACTTGCGTCGACTGGTGAATTACTTGTGTTCAATTATCTAGCCTATAAATATATCTGGTCTAACAACTACTTGTATAGTTGTGATTGACTTTTTTCTCATAACAAAAACAAATATTTACTTTACATGCTTGTTTTCATAAATGTTCTTGTTGAAAATACATATGTACTATGGTAAAAAATGGCCAAGGGAGACAACAAAGGCAAGAAGTTACTTTTTGCTAATTTAAATGCTTTCGCCTTGTATGATCAGCTTTCACTGTATTTCCGGTACACGGTGGATTTGCTTATTTACTTCCGGTCTTTTACGACAAATAGTTCTAGAGTTGTGTATTTTGTTTACAGCAACAACCTGATTTCTTCATAACCGTTACGTTTTGAAATTCAAACATCAAGGAAAATCTATTCATATATGAACTTTTCTGTTTGAAAACACCTTTTCGGAGATATATTCAGTTAGCGGAGTGATCGATCTACTTTGACGTGGCTAGCACTGTCGGCGAATTTTTACAAAACATAAGTGTTGTGATACTTTTTACAGGATACTAAAGCAGGATGGTATGTTTTCAATGCAAACAATTCTTAAACTGTTTGAATCAAAGCTATTAGCGAAAGTCTGCGCTATGCCAAAAGCTTAAGCTTCGTAAAATTATCTATGTTGTTGTGTCTAGCAGACGTGGGTGGGGTAACTGACAAGCCTTACAATAATGTTCTTCTGAAGGAAAGATTTGCTGGCCTTTGGCTAAATACAGTAGTTCATCAACTATAGATGTTAGTTAAACACATGGTCATATAGCCAGTTGTTAAAGTCATACAAGTTTTCTGTCAGAACTTATTCATAGTTCATAGCACGGTGTTCACTTCACTCAAGCTCCTGTGTTCTGACCAGTGAAACACAAGAACAATTTGATGCGTGAACAAAATGGCTAATGATTTAGATTTAGCTGGGCAATTGTTGCCAAGTGCCACACTCTTAGTTCCTGTCAATCCGAAGTCCTAACTGGCATGTTTGAAGCATTGAATCAGAAGGAAAACAGGATGTGTGATAGGATATTAAGCTTATTGTTAAAAGCCAATGAATAATAAGACTGAACATGCCAATGTGTGCTTGAAATTCTGGGTCACCAATCTTCTATTGACCAAGTCTTCCGTATTGTTTAAACTGATAATCATAATTTTACAATGTTAAAACCTAAAAGGTGACTGAAAGGTGCCCCTAAATTTATATTTTAAATTTTAAAAAGTCTTTCCTTAGTATCATCATCGTTAACAATGGAACATATAAGTCTGTCATGGACTACAGGATCCTTTATATGCTTCAAATTGCAAAAAGTGGATATTAACTCCTGAGACTGAATATTATGGTGGTGTAGTTTTTGAAATCGAAACTTTGTGTCTATAAAGCCAGAACTTTCATACTTTTCTTTGTCAGACTATTAAATTTTGTTCATCCTTGCAGGTGCTGCTTGCGGCAGCTGTGTGCAACAAGGGCGGGAAAGGTGAGTTGTGTCAGTTGTATTTTGATTAAATTTAAACAGGTATATTTAAAGTACTGTGTGTAGGTTTATAGCTTTTTTACTCTTAATCAACACATAAATTCATATTAATTTACGGTTCTGGTTAGGTTTTTACAAGTCATAGCCAAAGAACCAGTGTCTGTAGCAAATACTTCCGATCTATCTTCCAATAATGTCAAACCCCTTCTCGGGACCTAGACATAGGTCAAGCTTCAGGAATATGGGAGGGGGGGGGGGTAACCAATATACAGCAACTAAAAAATAGTAACTCTTTTCTTTGCAAGTAATTGCCAATATGTCAAAGTGATGCATATATGGAAGGTGATGAATATCTTAGTGTATCTTTCATATTTTTATTGCACACAAGATTCCATGTTAGCATGGCCACTTATATTACAAGTTGTCAGCATATATACATCTTAAACATAATGTTATAATTGATTTTCAGCCATAATTTCCCGACAGTTTGTTGAAATGAACAGATCAAGAATTGAAGGTCTTCTTGCTGCTTTTCCAAAGTTGATGAATACTGGCAAACAGCACACATTTGTTGAGACCGAAAGTGTGCGCTATGTGTATCAACCATTGGAAAAATTATACATGCTTCTCATCACAACCAAAGCTAGCAACATCTTAGAGGATCTGGAAACTCTCAGACTTTTTGCCAGAGTTGTAAGTGTCAAATCGTTTTTCAATGATTTCTTCCCACTACTAACTAGTTTCTAGAACTTGATGTATTAGTATTCTGAGTGGCAATTAGAGCTGTTAAAAGAGTTCTGTCAAGTTTCTAAATGCATTTTCACCAAATAAATTGTGCATGAGATTAACCTTTTTGTAGCACCAGCCTTGCAGTCTGTTTTTTCTACTTAAATTCAACTCAAGTCGTGGCGCAGTGGGCAGCGCATCTGACTCGTAGTCAGTGGATGCCTGTCAGTCGTGAGTACGAGTCCCAGCAAAGGCCCCCGTTGTTACCTTGAGCAAGAAAGTTTACCCTCATTGCTTAGTACTGGTTGGTTCTAGGAACGAATTCGAGCATGATTTACATAAGCAAACATTGCTTGTTTCACAATCGAACTAAAATAAATTAATATAAACTAACTCAAGTCTAGAATCTTTAAAAATCATAGTGTGATGGATTCATGGATGACCATATGATTTCAAAAAACTGGTTGAACCAACTTTATAATTATATACTGCATCAGCATGGTGTTTATCAAGTTAAATTTATACTTTTAGATTCCTGAGTATTGTCGAAATCTAGAAGAAAGTGACATTATGGACCAATCATTCCAGCTGATATTTGCATTTGATGAAATTGTTGCTTTGGGCTACAGGGAAAATGTGAACCTAGCACAGATCAGAACATTTACAGAGATGGACTCCCATGAGGAGAAAGTGTTCATGGCTGTCAGGCAGGTCAGTGTTGCTTCATCATATGATGGTTTTAAAATTGTGGGAAGGAAAGGAAGGTAGCAGGCAAAATTAACAAAGCCTGTTTAAATCATACCTTATCCACTTATATTGAGGGTAAAGCATGTGTTTAAAGTCTACTCTCTGTATTCCATAATTGTGTAATAAAGATATAAAGTAATGTATTAAAAAGAATTTCAATTTTTTACTCAAAATTTTAATTAAAACATGTAACAATTAATGATTTTAAATCTTGTAAAAAGACTACTCAATTTATTAGGAAAAAAAGTAGTTCTTAGTTATGACTCATTAGGTTATATCTTTGATCAAATGTAATTTTGGTGTGTTTTAATTTGAATGTCAGACTCAAGAAAAGGAAGCTAAGGACCAGATGAGACGTAGAGCCAAGGAGTTAGCGAGGCAGAGACAGGAGGCGGAGAAGAGTGGGCGGGGCTCAACAGGAATGGGAGGTGGCGGTTTCGGCAGTTCTTCATACGGCAGAGACAGAGACACCACCACCATCATTGACACAACTCCTACAGAACCCATCAAACCATCTTACACAGCACCTAGGTATGGATATCAAGAGCTTGTGATTGAAAAACATTGTTCAGGTTCCCAGAGGGTTTATCCAAAGAAAAAGAATCTATATTAGCTGACAAGGTGGTCTGTAAACATGATTTCTATGCCCTTTAGATAGTTTTATCAATTAATAGTTCATGCGTTAAAGAAAATAAATTCGAGGTGTGTTGTTGATGTAAATTTGAGAGGTGAAAGCGAGGAGATTAAAAGTGGCATATAGAAACCCTGTCTCATTCTCTCCTCCAATGATAGTTTAATTTACAGAAGAAAACAGATTGATTTTGCTTTTTCTAACATATTTATAGTCTACGTAATTGTAGATTTGATAAATTGTACTCATCTTATTGGTAAAACTCTCAAAAATTGTAGATTATGTGGAAGTATATATGTCATCGTCTGGTTATTGAATTTTTCAGTCGTCCCACTGGTAAAGGAAAAGCTATGGACCTGCGAAGTAAAAAGAAAGATGTTGACTCATTTGTTGGACAGCTCATGTCTGAAGGCGAAAGTATGTGGTGCTTTTCAACTTTTGTCAATTTTCTAATTTAATTAAGAAAGAAAGTCTGGGTATGATAGTGAAGGTATTGATTTTTGATGGTCTCTTATAATGTACATTTTCAATTGTAGCATTTACCATATATAAAGTAATCAATGTCACGTACATATACTAAAGAACATATTGTTTGTGTTTTAGAGGTTACAAGTATGTCAACAACCACAAACAAAGCCATTGCCAAGGTTGCCACTCCAGCTATTGATCAAGAAGGGTGAGTAATTTGGACAGTTAATAATTTTACCTACAATGCATCATTTACAGGTATACAGTTGAGTTCTACCTGTAATACTTCTGTGTTAGTTGTAAATTATTAGCATCAGTAGTAAGTTAATACTGAACAGGGTAATATGAAATGTGGAATGTTCATCCTGAGACTGAGATGATATTTTTGAGAGATAGAGAAAGATTTATTCTGTATTTATCTTGGTACTGAAATTAAACCTTTTTGCAAGTTGGTAAAACGATGCTATATGTTAAAGATTGACTTTTGCTCAAATTAAAAAAATACGTATTCATCTGTACTTCATAGCCGCACAGTACTTTTGAAATTATGCCCTTGTGGAAGATATAGACAACTGAACTTATTTCCTATTTCCCAATAATCGTATACTGAAATCGTAAAAAAATAAATCTCTAAAGGGTTAATCTTAAAAGAGTTTTAGTACTTGCAGGCAAATTAAAAGTAGGTAAACCAAGGTTGTGGTTTGTTTTCTTCAAAACTCAACACAGATTCCTTCATTTGAAGCATTTGTCATAATATATGTATGTTAATTCCTTAAAATATTTTTATTATGAAATTTATTACTTGGGAACAAAAGGGCAACTTTTAGTAGCATGTGTTGTCCATGCTTACATTGTTATTTCATGAAAACTTTTAACTATATAGCAGTACATTGTGACTATTGTTGGATGGTTTTGTATGATTATGTTTTCAGCATCCATATAAGGGTAGAGGAGACTATCTCAGTAACGGCAGGTAGAGACGGTGGTCTACAGGGCCTTGAACTACACGGCATCATCAAACTCAAGATTAATGATGAGAAAATGGCCAGGGCAATCATCAATGTGGTCAATAATGATAAAAAAGGCATTCAGATGCAGGTAAACATACAACATCAAATGCAAACTCTGCTTTTCAGGGCATTTCTAAAATTTTGGGAATGGGGTCATTTAAGGAAAATTGTAGTAAAAAAACCCTGAGAACAAATATATGAAGTGCCATATTTTTTGGGGGGGGATCCACGGCTGTAAAGAAATTTTGCCCAGAAAACTGGATTTTCTTGATTTTAGTAAGGTAAAAGTTACTAATCCTTAAATGATGAACTGTAGCAGAGAACTGTATTGAAAATTCACTGGTATGAAAATGAAATTCCTATGCCTATTGTGAAATGTTATTACTTCTCCAACCTGTATTACCAATTATGTGTTTTGAAAACATCACCTTTAAGTAAGTCTGTCATGGAGTTTTATGAGATGTACACTAACATGTGTGTCCTTTGTTACAAAAATCTATGGTGTAGAATGTAAGCCATACAGTCTGGTCATATTTCTGCTTTATTGGTTTTAGACTCATCCTAACATTGACAAGAAGTTGTTTGCTGCCAGCTCTGTGATTAGTTTGAAGAATCCTGAGAAGCCGTTCCCTGTTGGTCAGGATATTGGAGTCCTTAAGTGGAGGTTCAACACACAAGACGAGTCCTTCATGCCATTGTCTAGTGAGTGAACATCAGCTGTTATATACACAATTGAAACCTTGGCTGCTGATTCTTGAAGAAGAGTCATAAATGTGTACATAAATAGCGGACAACAATACAATATAAGCTAAAAACTAAATCCTCGATAGAAAAGTGTTCAGTTACGATGTAGTTGCACTGAGGTGGATTTTTGTACAGAAAAAATGATTTTAAGCAACAAGAAGTCTTCCATTTGAACAGTTTTAAGTTATAGTTTTCATTGAAAAGTTATTCATTGCAGACTTGGTTTCACTAAAAAAAAGAAAGGGAGAAAACATTATGAATACAATATTTGTCTGTAATGGTTGCCAATAAACATGTGCAGTAAGATAAGTGAAAGAGGCTGTAACAACGTTTTATACAGAAAAGAGAACACAGAGAATGCAGAATACACTGTTTATGTCAACTTAAGAAGGTAAATAAAGTTAACATAACAAAATCCAGCACTGAGAGATAGTGATTTTTTAGAAACACATTTTTTGTTGAAGATGTTTAAGATTGATTTTTGTATTTGTTTCAGTTAATTGCTGGCCAAATGAGAGTGGTAATGGATGTGACGTTAACATAGAGTACGAACTTGAACAACCAAGTCTTGAATTGAACGATGTCCTTATTTCTATACCTATAGCGTAAGTACTTGTTGTATTTTGTTTATTTTAATTAGACAGTACAAAGTACACCAAACCGTAGTGTAAAAAATTGTTGCACTCTTGAGCAGTGTTTTTCATAATTTCATATTAGATTCTGACTTAAGACTTTGCTACTTTCTTTGTTATATATATTTTAATGAACCCGGTCCCCATTCCATAGTTCCAACAGTTTCACCTTCTTCACTTAATTGTGCCATTTGTGTTAACAGGTCAGGTGTTGGAGCCCCTGTTGTAGGAGACTGTGACGGAGAGTATAACTACGATAGTAGAAAGAACACCCTACATTGGACCTTACCCCTCATTGACAGCTCTAACAAGTCTGGAAGCATGGAGTTCTCAGTTGGAGGACATCCAGATGACTTCTTTCCTGTTGCAGTGTCATTTGTTTCAAAGAAATCTTATTGTGATATACAGGTTAGTAAATATGAGTACCAAGGTCTTTATTAGAACTTTATTTATCCATTTGCTCGCTATTACAGTTGTATTTCTAAACAAGTTTTGAAGTTTGTGTATTTCTTGTAATGTAATTGCGCTATAAGGTGTACACTGTGGTGAATGTGTGAAAGCGAAAGGGATCTAAGTGCTATTGAATAAAGAAGCAGATATAACTATTTTGCAATCATCCCTCTCTATGCTTTACATTAAACCTAAGTGTGCACTGTCTTCAATATCAGGAAAGATTGTTTTCTCTACCAGTCTCATAAACTGTAATTTCTTGGGGATTTTTTTTTAAACTTGTATCTAGTTTACTAGAATTCAAAAAAGTTACATACCTACATGTTTGTTTCTGTCTTTATTTCAGATAACGAATATTAAACTCTTAGAAGACGATTCTTTGGCCAAATATTCATCGGAAGTATGTTTTTATGTGGACAAATACGAGATTGTATAAAACTAGACGTGTTGAACTTTGGACTAAAATGTTACAATAACTAAGTGGAATAAGTTGCAATCTTTAGAAATAAAATCATAACAAGTGACGGCCAGGCCTATTCTTGGAGTGATATATACATAAGCGGTAAAAGAAAATAAACATTTGAAAAGAAATAAGAGTTTCTTAAAGTTTGGAGTGCGGAAATGTCATAAGTTACAGAAAGCATAGCGCAAGATGAATTGGTGTGCATGGGATAAGAAACACTAAACCGTTGAAGACAGACATGAACTTTAGTGAAAGGTGTGTTTACTGGACACTGAGGGTGTTGACCCGCGTTTAGTATTAATAATAGATCATTACACACATTTGTTATACCATAGCATGTAGACTGGAGGCTTTACAGTACTATCCAGGTTGTATGCATAATTGATGACTTGCCTTTCTCTACAGATGTTGTTATCTTTTAAGTTGGTGGAGAAAAGGTTGAATTGTTAAAAAGTATAATGTCGAGTCTGATAAAGCCTTGCTTCACATGCTACAGTCCTATCTAACATGTTACAGTCCTATCTAAAACTTAGACCAGATGGAAGTTTTATGATTTAGCTCTATAGTGTTATAAAGATTGAAAATAGACTGTGCAGTGATGTTGGCCATTTGAATTTTATTTTATGAAACTTCTAAAAATGAGAAGAATCGTGTAGGTGATGCTATAAAAAGACAGCAGATGTTGTTTGTAGCTAACAATGTGAGTGGGTGTTATTGGTTTTCTGGAGTAAAATTCAGTGAGAGAGACGAAGTTTGGGGAGAACAATGGTCGTCTTAATAGCAGAATATTACTTTATGTGAACAAAATGACATATTGTATGCACACTTTGAGAGCTGAACTTTAGCGTTACCATTCATCTCCTGTGCAACCATTTCAATATGTAGTGTTTTTGACAATGTGTCATGAAACATGTCCAACATTTAAAACTGTATTCTCCTTGTGTCTGTTACCTACTTCAGTATGTGTGGGAATCTGTCATTAAAATACTTTTCATTTCTTTCATTTAAGACAAAAGAACTACATGCTTTAAAAGGTTTTGAAAATTGTTATGTGTATAATTTACTGTTTAAAGAAATCTGTTAGAATGGAAATGTCATCAAACTTACACATTCTACAAATGTGCAGTTCCCATGGCAGCTCTTGTTCTTGGTAAAAAGTTCCAATATCAACACATACATATTGATTCTTAAGTCCTAGGATTAACTGTTTTTTCATCTCCTGATCATGTACCATTTGTTACAAGCTGTACATTATCAGATACGGAACTCGGATGTTTTGGTGAATTGTGTATATGCACTGGTTGATTTTTGTACGTCAAGTTGTCAGAAGTTTTTGTCACAATTGTCTCACATTTATAAATCCTGTTAGCTGAGTGAGTTTGAATCAATATTGACTTAGTTAGGTACAGTAACACACCAATTTCCTTCAACAATGGTTTACATAATTTTCTAATTGTTAAATACACAGATTTCAGTGATAGAGGCGCTGTGTATATCTGACAGTCTTTTAAAATAACTGAATACTGGTATTGTCTATGCTTGTTTCTCTGTACTTTGAATTTGTAAGAGATTGCACCCTTGTTGGTAGAAGTTGTGTTTTATTCATATAGTTAGGTCACAACAATGTTTAGTTTTTTGGGGGTATCAATTTACATAAAATATATTCACTCATCAGCAAAATATTAGATATTCATGAATCAAATGATGCCGAACAAATTTCACACAGTAATTTAACAAAACTACCCCGATGGGAGAGCACTCTTGCTAATCTATGCACATTTACAGAGTTGTCCCTTAAGTGAAAAAGAGGGAGTATGAGACAGAAATTAGCTTACTATTTTACTGCACTTTTGCTTATGTTTAAAGTAACACTGCTTTTGTAATAGACAGTGATATTTGCTATTGTTTTAGGTTGCAACAAATCATGGGGTGTAGTTACTTATACAATTTATATCTCTCCAAGATTTTGTTCAAAAACTATTAGTGTTACAACTGGTTCAACTTTTGACATTATTGTGTGAGTTTGTATGGATGAGCGATAAATGTGATGAATATGTATTTGGGATGAAAGCAAAAGGGTTCTTACTACCATTGAATAAAGGAGATGAAACCCTTTTGCAATTGACCCTCACTGTATTGATGAGACTGTGCTACTTTTGTTGAAAGATTTTAGATGTAATTATCATGAACATAACACTTTTTGTTGGGGACCCATTTTGGATAAATTGAGCATTTCATTTCTGTTTATCATGATTTAATAATATATTTATTGTAAATAAAAGAAATAATACATTGGATCAAAGTGTTTGTGTTTAAACTGCGTATGTTTGGGGTGTTTGGTACTTCATAATTCTGAAGTATTTGATTTCTGTAACAGAGGTGATTAAACTTTACACATCTCTGAATGCCATTATTTGCAAGTCTGATATTGTTCACATACAATTAGTTTTATGGGAGTAAAATACACAAGGACTGGTTTTTGCAATCTAGGACTTAATCGACTTGTGCAGTGGGTAGTGGGTCTGACTCCACATTGGATGTATGTCAGTCGTGAGTCTGAACGCCAACACAGGCTTCCGCTGATTCCTTGAGCAAGAAACTTTACCCTTATTGCTTAGTACTGGTTGTTCCAGGAACGTGTTAAGCATTATTTTACCAAAGTAAAATTCAAAAGTAAATTGGTACAAACTAAACAAACTTCTAGATCTACTGATGTATGCTACAAACGGATTTATCACTGAAGATCCGTATAGAAATGGAATAAATCAAAGGCATTCACAGTTGTAGACTAGACTGTAGACTGAACATAAACGGCACATTACTTTAAAAGGATCTTTAGAAATCCATTGTTCACATCAATTCTTCTGTTTGACATCTTAACAGTATTTACCTTTAATATGTTTTGTTATGATTCAAGTAATGTTATTATTTTATACATCACCAACTTAAAGTCACAGGTTATTTATCATGATGTTGAGTTTAACTTTTAGTGTAATGCTTGTGCGGGGTAAGCATTTTTCCCCGTACAATTCATAGAAGTCCATGTACCATAAAAAGGCAAGAAGGCTAAGGTGTGTGCTTACAGTTCATATCAGCTCAGACTGAAGCCCTTGGAACAACATTGCTACGGATGAGCTGATATGACCTGTAATAACCTCGAAATATCATCAACATGTTACTCAAACTAGAATGTACATGTGGAGTTTTAAAACACAAAGAAAAAAACACAGGATTACAGTAAAAAATTGTTTAATATAAATCTAGATACATGTTCAATGCTTGTATATAAACTGTTGTTCAGGGTTAGTGGAATGTATTGAAGGAATGAAAAAAGGCACAGTAAGCTCAGTTATATTTCAACCTGTTTACAGAATGTTAATTAACTACCGATGAAAACAAGTTTTGCCCTGTAAACAGAATGCTTGTTAATTTGTTAGTGTTGTGGTCATCTCAATTTCTTTATTTCATTACCAAGACAACAGTTGGTAAACACCCAAAGTGTGACTTTATGGTAAGGTTACAATGTTTCCTCATGGTCTAAACTCTAGCAAGACATTCTGTATAGGTAAGACAGACACTAATTGAGGACATTCTGTATAGGTAAGACAGACACTAATTGAGGACATTCTGTATAGGTAAGACAGACACTAATTGAGGACATTCTGTATAGGTAAGATTAACACTGAGGACACACAAGCATTTAAGACTCTTCCTTGTACAGCATTATTTCACAGCACTTAGTAAAAGTTTTGAATTCACTTTTAGATACAGCTATTTTCAAGACAATTGTGTCTACGGAATTATTGTCAGACATACAATTGGTCTAATTAGAGAAATCTCCACTGTGTAATATTTACAAGTCACAGAATCTAGTTGCATCCTCAGGTTGTACAAATTTACATCATTAGTTTGTGTCATGTAAAAATGATGATAATGTACAAAATTGACTATATATAATCTACTCTCTCACGTGCAATCACTGCCTCACACGTACGCTGAAAATCTCACTCACCGATTCAAATGTTTCAGGATATTGTATAGTATTCAACCATAAAGGAAGACAACATTTTTGAAACACAAAAGTTGCTTTCAGGGTTGGTACAATAAATAGACATGGAGTTTAACAAAATAATTTCTTACATGTCAAAGTGTTCCGAGATTCAACAGAGAAATAAAACAGATGTGCTTTTATTAGCAGTATTTTTCCCCTAATGATATGACAACAGTTTGAAGAAATCATTTGCTTTCATTGTATTGACTTTTTTTAGGTATTCTTTTAATTTTCAGCAAACATAATCAATCAAAGAATAACACTTCCACAAAAATTGTTTAGCCTTTCATTCACACATAGACACGACTAACATAATCAAGACTTAGTGTACATACAGGTTAAGAAAAGTCTTTGTCTACCACACATACCTAGTTCATGAATATTAACAAGCTCACCCTTCAAAAATGAAATCAAGGATACTAATATTCAATATGTTTTCCATGACTGTATAAAAAAAGCGCTATGAGATTATTTACATATTTACAATTTATGTGTATGTACACTATTATGGTAACTACACTTAAAAGGATAAACAATAATAGTTTCAATCAGTCTGCTTGTAAGAGAGAATATGTTTTCTATTCTGTAATTTTCACATAGATCTGACGTGAAGTATGTGATTTAATGTGCTTAGAAATCATATCAATAAGGCAT
>ENA-OREC01000807-OREC01000807.1-marine-metagenome-genome-assembly--contig:-NODE-807-length-13954-cov-14.137566_pt1 | contig 13954 bp, 6 predicted proteins | sample MGYA00248626_ERZ508543 | MGnify/ENA primary metagenome ERZ508543 (study PRJEB26211, sample SAMN05518279) | marine metagenome | isolation source: Puget Sound, Washington, USA | host: Bankia setacea... | reverse complement strand
ATGGGGGGGGGGGGGGGGAAATTGTTTTACAGAGGTTAAAGAAAAGGAAGCCACTTGTGTAAAGTCAGAGAGTAAGTCTGTAAAAGAAATATGAGCACTGTCTTTATTTGTAAAATGGTTGAAAATGTTTAGTTCTTATGGCGATGCCACACACTATAGATAGTACAAAAGTTTATGGTATTTGAAAGTATTGAAAGTTATGCGCACCCTTTAGATGAGTGTGACCTACATTTGGCTTCTCGTTCACAGCTTAAGTTTGTAAAGGATTCGCGATTAGGATGGGAATTCGAATGTATATTAATAGCTAAGTCTCTAAGACAAATTTTAAATTAGGCTTCTGTATTTAAGCAGATCGAAGGTTGAATTTGTCATTTACTTTATTGAACCGCTTCTTTTTGCCTTTCCTCAATAAATTTTCTTGCTTTCATCATTGTTGTAGTATAATATATTTTAGTTCGCATCATATCATCCTTCATAAGAATCAGGTTACCGTTTCACTACAGCACTTACACAAAATGTAAAGTTACGCTATCATTTCCTAACTTAATAACTAACTTTTAAATCACTAATCATGTCAAAAAAGTAAAAGACATAGTTCAATGTAATTGGAACAAGGCTTGAAATCTGAAGTTCTGTTGGATATAATCGAGTGTTTTTCAAAAAAGATTTCAAGCTTTAAATTTGTGCGTAAGTTTAAGTTTTGCGTAAGTCCTTTAGTAAAACGGTACCCAGGATAGATGGCTTATATGTCAAACAGCCAGAATCCAGTTATTAATCTCTACTTTGTACTTATATTGTCAGTTTTTAATTTTTAGTTTGTTAGCAAATAATATATGAATATAAAATTTAACTCTTTACTATTATATACATGAGTGAACATGATTAACATATAAATGTATTATTATGAGAAAATAACTCTATCAACATATTTTATTATTAGTAATGAAAGTTTGTTTAACATTCTTTACAGTGCTATTAAAGTTATATATTATAGTATCAATAGGTTATGTATTGTAATTTCTTCATGAGGCATTAATACATTATATTTGTTTCATCAATCCCTCGATATTTGAATTTTTTAAACGCTGATTCAGCAATATTGCTTGTTGACGTTAAAACTTGATTACTCTTCATACCGAATAACATTTCTTTCATTGCATGAAACGATCGTTAAATTCTTGGCAAGATTTTTTGATGAGATCAATTTTGGACATTGGAGGAGATGGATTGTATTTCTATTTATTATTTATTTTTAAAAAAAAATTAAGGGTTGAATGGAAACTTTCAACTGGTCAGTTATTTCTGTGCTTTAACATTCTTGTGATATGAGTTTGTATACATCGAGGGGTAGTATAGTAAAATGGAATTAAGTGCTATCGAGTAAAGAACCAGACGGAACCCTTTTGAACCCGGCCGCCCCTAAATTTAAAGTACAGGGAACCTGCATTGAGCTAAAATCTTAGAAATACAGACACCTTTCAAAAAATTTAACTAACGCTCCTGCATCTATATCTAAATATACAACAGAAAAGCAATGTCTTAAAATAATACTTCGCCTTGGCAATTTTGATAATGTATTTTACTTGTAATGAAATTGAAGTTGAAAAGAATATTATTGAAAAAGCAATGTCTTAATACTTCACCTTGGCAATTATGATCATGCTATTGGTTAATATTCTTAAGAATCACAAACCCCTTCACATTCTCTCCTCCATGGTCTAGAACATAGTTTGCTTAGCAGTGATTTGTTGTATAAGGGAGACAAACTAAAAACATTCTGTTACATCATTCTCTGCCATGGATACACCGTTATGACCTAAATCTGTCTATTTCTCTGCCACAGTAGGATGACTTTAAACTATTTGTACCTTGTTTGACTTAAATATTTTTAATCAAGATAACTTGTTCATTTATATGATCATCATTACTAAGCATGGCACTGCAGTGCAACATTTAACCTAGTTACGAAGATATTGGAATCATTCATTTTTGTAGGCATAACATTTTTCGGTTTTCTTTTTAAATGAAGTTAAAAAATTCACGTGCACATTAATTTGTCGATTCTGAAATAACAAATACATGTGCATGAAGATTTCTTTAATCATGTATTTGTTATGATTTTAATTCAAGGTTTTGTTGACCAATGAAAAAGCACAAAAATATAGTGCCTCACAAATATATTTGATGTTACGATACATAGAAAGAATGTCATGTAAACAATAATTACAGTGTCCCCCGCTTCTAAGAGTCCTAAACTAGGTCACATGTATTGGGAACTGATCAGCAACTTATTAAAATGACTACTGTATTATTTATTTTTCTCATAGACGTTAGTTTCTTTTAGATCATCGGCGTCAAATTGAAATCAGGTAGAAAAATATTTGAATGACGATAAGAAAAATTCGTACCATTGGCATAATGAGAGCATATCAGACTCAGTGAGTAAGTGAAGTTTTGTTAAATCACATCTCACTTATAACTCCGAGCTCCTTATACTGCATGCTAGGTCTGAAATAGCTATGTTTTCACCTGTAACTTGAATAACAATCAGTGTTCAATGTTTCTTTTGAATACTTGAGTAACAGAAAAAACAATTTAAAAAGCAATTTAATTACATTTACAGTTTGAATAGCATGGGAATTAAACAATCAGTACACCAATTTTAAATCTTTTGAGAAGCTAAGTACCGTGCTTCATTGTATTAGGATTTTGTGACTGTACAGTATTTTCTTTTAGTGCATTTTTTTTTTAAAAAGGTACAATTTCTAGAGCATACAGTTGTCATGTTTTTGTTAGTCATTGCAGAGTCAAAATCACATGCTGGTTATAAAAATATAAATGTATAAGGCAAAGTAATAATGGAAAAATCAATGTTTAAAAATATAAATGTATAAGGCAAAGTAATAATGGAAAATCAATGTTTAAAAATATAAATGTATAAGGCAAAGTAATAATGGAAAAATCAATGTTTAAAAATATAAATGTATAAGGCAAAGTAATAATGGAAAAATCAATGTTTAAAAATATAAATGTATAAGGCAAAGTAATAATGGAAAAATCAATGTTTAAACATATAAATGTATAAGGCAAAGTAATAATGGAAAAATCAATGTTTAAAAATGTAAATTTTACAAAACTCTTAATGACCAACAAAAGCAACACTATTGTAAATAGAAGTTACTACAGAGGATGAATTTAGAGTTTTGCTTTCATTTTTTTATACAAATTTCAGGAATATGCTAAAGGTGCTATAATATCAAGAAGCAGACAGATGCTTGTACACTTCCAGCTATCCATATATTACTTGAAATCTTCTCTATAGACTCAATGTGGTGTTTGCAAGACTGGTTTATCTATTGGTCTAATTTAAAGCGCTTAGATTCTTTTTGCTTTAAGTCCCTGCTTGCAGTGTACTTTAGAAAACTAGGTAAACTGCAGTAACTCAGATGCATTTAATTTAAACGTCATTATCAAATTAATACAGGTGAGAATCTGGTAGAAAAAGAGCGTGTGTTTTTTAATGAAGTAAGTGATGAAAATTAAAAGTGAGAGTTAAAAGCTTTTAAGGGCACAAACGTGTGACTGATACCAACTGGAGAAATGAAAAATGTGACAAAGTGAGGTTGAAAATGTGTGACAAATGTTTGGCAATGTAGAATAAAGTCCTTTTTTTGCACAACTTCAAACTTTGAGAATTTAACATACTGATATATTTTGATGTGATCTCTAAATGAGTTATTTTGGCAAATAGTCAACATTAAACTCCTATAATTGCTGTAGCATTGAATGATGATTATACTGACTAAAAACAACAACTGACTAACAGACTTGAAAGTGTTGACACTCAGTTTGCACATGTAAAATAGCATGGAGCATTAAGACAAGAACACCGTTACTATATAAATATAATAAACATTTATGTAGTATGATTTTCAATTGATGGAGGATATTTATAAGTCTTGAGGCATTGCTCAGCATCTTGCCAACTTAATGGCAAGTATCGTCACATTAATTAAAACTTTATTTATTGTACAAAGATTACCAAACAACTAAATATAACTTCCCTTAATCATAATGTTTGTTGGCACCAATGATTGCCTTAATGTAGTCTGTGTGGGAGGAAACCAGAGTACCCAGAGAAAACCAGAGTACCCAGAGAAAACCAGAGTACCCAGAGAAAACCAGAGTACCCAGAGGAAACCATAGTACCCAGAGGAAACCAGAATACTCAGAGGAAACCAGAGTACCCAGAGGAAACCAGAGTACCCAGAGGAAACCAGAGTACCCAGAGGAAACCAGAGTACCCAGAGGAACCCAGAGAACCCAGAGGAAACCCACTTGTCCGACTTGGTGATCACATCGTCACATCTCAGATCACGAAGAAAAATTGTTTACAAATGACTAGAAAAAAGGGTAGAAAAATAAAAAAGACCCAGCATGATCAACTATTACAAACTTTTATCTGCTACTCATTTAAAGATTACTACGATTGTGTGATAAAAGTCAGCTTAAATCTTAACCCAGCCTTTAATCAGTAAGACGAAATTCAAAACAATTAGTTTTTTTTCACTATGTTAAAACTATGTCACCTTCAATGGAGTTAAAGTGGACTGTTTTATTTTTTATACTACTGTACTTGAAAGGCATCAGAGCATTTTGTCACGAGAACTAATATCCTAAATTTCCTATATACCTCCCATACCCTGCCACCCCGATGAATTTGAAGTTTTTGAAAGTTTTGTCATGAAAAAAATCCACTTGTTTATAACATTTTTGTCTAGATCAAATCATCTGTAAGTACTGAACCTAATAGGGCCCAAAGTATTCTCTATACTCTACCTCCATCATTGTTATTTTTGTTATGAATGAACCAGTTTTCACATGCCTCACAGTCGCCATATAGGTATTTCAGGTCTGTAAATTTAGTTGTCGACCTCGTTTCTCTTCTATCAACAGGGCTATAAAGGTAAAAGATGGGAGGTTTAAATGTGACGATAATAACCAATAAGTATACCATAAGTGTCCTCCATGAATAAATTTGCATACTAATGAGCTGTTATTCTCTAAATATTTGTTTTTGGTCTCATTGATAAAATGTAGATGTAATACTCGAAGAACTTGTCTTTAATTACATGAAGTTTTACAATGTAGTTTACTCTAGTCAGATATGCGTGCCCCATGACAACAACAGAATCAACAAAGCTCATTTGAAACTAATTTGAGCAAGCAACAAAAGGACTTGTAGAAATGTAAAAATAAATGTGAAAAAGAATCTGTCAGAAATGAAAGATAAAATGTGCGGGAAGAAAACTTTAACTGACAAGAAAAGTTTTACAGTATTGTTTATAGGTCTCGGTGACTTTTAGATATTTCTTGTTTGATTTTGTTTTTATTCCCCCTTTTGTTCATGTCATTTCAACTTTAAACGTCTCCTTTCACAGTTGTATGACCAGTTTGATGTTAGCTAAATTATACATTTCCTGTTCTGGCAAATGGACAGTCTTGCAGAAAACGAAACCAACTTCACGAATGTTTGTATATTTGGATCTTCAAAGTCAGAGAGCTACTTTATTGCCTCGTTAGCTGGTCATGAAGGAAAGAAATGCAATGTGGCATGTACATCGCCGAATCTTTGTCTGGGAGGGAAATCGTTGTGTTTGTTTCTTGTCTCAGGTTTTGCGTTAACGTTTGCGTCATTCTCATGATTATCATTCCGAAGCAAAACATTTAACTATTGTTTCATATACATCTACACCTGGTATGATAACTTTTTTTGTTGCATTGTTTTTGTTTTACGTTGGATAGATCGAAATGGAATTTGCTTGTAATGAGTAAACACATAGTTGACAGGAACTCTCAGCTGTATGCAGGGTCAACATTAATGTAATAGCTGCTGTAGAAACCATCCATTTTTCCAGGTTTGAAAAGTTGACTTTGTGTACACAGTTTTTGGTTGATATAACAAACTTTTAACCTAGGGGCCATTTGATAAATAATCATTGGTAAACTAATTGTACCTAAGTCTGGTACACTGTTCTACCATTGGTCATTTAATCATATTTATGTAAAAAATCCCTACTAGGACTTTCGGCACCTTGGATTCATTAGACAAGTATGATATGTATTTAAGTCCCTGAAAAATGATGTCCTTTTTTCCAGTTTAAAACATACAATATTAGCTGAAGAAAATATGTTAGGCAGAGTTACCTACCTTTCTATAGTGACCTTGACTTTGAGTTGATTTTGATCTTTAAATTCCCGAAGAAAACCATTGTGGAAAAACAAAAATCTGGTGATAATTTATGTGTACATGTATATGGAAAAGGTTATACCTGTAAATTTACAATGTCGTTCCCACAAATACTTCAAATACATAATTGACAAATATTAATCACTGACCTACACTTATAAATCTCCTTGAACTTGGCAAATATTTTGAAATAAAAAAGGTGCATTATATAGCAGGCTTATTCAAAAATATACTTTTAGATATGCGTCAGGTTGAATGTTTTATTTTTGCCGTCTTGATGTTTTATAGCAACTGCGAAAATTGAGTTGAACATAATTGCAAATGTCATTTAACTTGTTGCCTAGTTGTTTGAGATTATAATTCCCATACTGACTCTATGGTGAATCATTGGTAGACTTTAAGGCAAAACACTCAGGCAATATATGTTTATCCCAAAAATTAAAATTGTTTTAATATAGGAATTATGGTCAGTATTTTCAAATCAGCCCAAACAATGAAACTGCATGCACATGTTAAGATACATTAATATTATTTGTTACAGAATGATGGCAATGATTCTACTCTACACTGTATTAGAATACTTTGAAATCAGTATCATTTCGCTGCCATAGTAACCAATTATTGTTTATTACAGCTAAACAATGATATTGAATATTGGTGTACATATTTATATTTTACTTTAAGGAATATATTAACTCTAGTACCAGCTAAGTAGTCATGTCAATATAAAACACACACCATAGTAAGCCCCCAAGAAATCAATTTTCACTGTTTAATGCAAATTAACCTCAACTGGTAACACCTTTTTGGATTAAAGCAAACAGGGATTTCATTTCAAATAGTCAGTCATGTGAATAATTGAAAGATCCACAAATTGACCTCGTAATTTGATAACAACAGATTTAAGCCATAAAAGTTGTCATTCATTGCCTCTTTTGTCGATGCTTTGTTTTTAAAGTGAAAATGCAACCATTTGTGTTCACTGGAACATGCAGAGGTAGGTGCAGGGATTTGTTAGTTTAACTTATTTTCACTTTCTGACACTAAGAATGTGATTATGAATGTGACCATTATAAGTAAGCGAAATATGGCAACCCATAACAATACACTGTACATTTACTACACAACTTCCACCCTTGACATTGATAGAAAGACAGATTTTTTAAAAATTGTGTCAGGAAAAAAGAGAAAAAACATTTTAGTGTCGAACCTATACAAAATCTCTCAAGGCTACGTCAAAAAGATGAGAATCTTGAAATGAATTGACGTCATAGCAACAGCTTAAAATGTTCTCATCACTCAGCTTCTCATCAGATATCAATAACTTACTTTCTTCGTTTGTCATTTTGTCGTGTAATGTTTATAGTTATGTTCTACGTTTGTCATTTTTTATCTTGATGAGCATGAACAGGGTTGTATGCGGCATTTATTTTCCGTTGCTAGGGACAACCATTTCTAGGTCATAATAAACAGTATGCTATGACAAAGCTTTTGAATAAATGGTAAATCTCAGTTGATGAATATTTACTTCCGTGATTTGAGGATATTTTTGTTTATGTTTAATTTGTTTGATTCATGTTATGTTTTTTGGTGGCAGCTAAATCTAGTTGGGGAAGATGACGTTTGGAACATGGCTTAGTGGATGTAAACATGTTTGTTATACAATTACATCATAGTGTTTTTGTGATGATTAAACAGTGTATCATTTGTCAGTACATGATACATGTTCATGAAGAAGGATAATCCCAGTTTTAAGTATTTCAAGGGAGATAATTATTAGTGTAAGATGAGTTATCCTTAATGATTTGACCCACAGTTCTACAACTGTTGTGCAATGTACTGAGATTTGGTATTTTTGTCACTAATAGTAATGGACAGTTAAATGGTTAAAAAAAAAAGAACTACATACATTATTAAAATAGATGATAAATTAGTTTTGACACCGTTTTCATGTATTTTTATAATAAATAGATCAAACATACAAAAACACTATTTATTCATATACAGAAACCTTTCATTCTTGAGTTAGTCTCTATTCAGGTTTTATTTCCGTATCCAAGAATCATCAAGGAGAAACTTATTTTTACCTGCTTTTGTAGCTTTTATATATTACACTATTATAGCATATTTATTGAATCTGTTATATTATTGGTATTTATTGATTTGATAAAAATAGTTGAATAATATAACTGTGAGGTTAGCTGTGTCATAAAAGTAGCAAAGTGATCGCATATCAAAGGCAAAGTCGTGTTGATGTTGTTAGTTGCAACAGTATGTTATTTTGTTTCTTTGATAGTTCAGGGTAACATATTGTATCATTTAAAGTTGGGTTAATATCTGTGTTTCTGATGCAATAAAATTATTTGCTTTATGCGTAAATTGACATCATTTATTATTGCATGTTAATTACAAGTCTAGGAATTTTGGAGCCATTCGTGCCTTTTGTTGTATTATATAGGTCAACAAAAACAATATCTTTCTCTGAACGAGTGTCTAATTGAATGATCAAATACATTGATGGGTGGAGGGGTGGATTGATGAATCAATGCATGGGTAGATGAATTGTTGAATGAATGAATGGATGGGTGAATGGATTAATGGATGAGTGGATTGATGGATGGGTGGATTGATGGATGAGTGGTTGGATTGATGGATGAGTGGTTGGATTGATGGATGGGTGGATTGATGGATGAGTGGATTGATGGATGGGTGGTTGGATTGATGGATGAGTGGATTGATGGATGGGTGGATTGATGGATGGATGAGTGGATTGATGGATGGATGAGTGGATTGATGGATGGGTGGATTGATGGAATGGTGGTTGGATTGATGAATGTAGGGGTGGATGGATGAATGTTTTAGAAAGATTTACAGTGATCCAGTACATACTAAGGAAGACAACTCGTATTAACAAAAATGATTCATAATTCCCTTGAATACTCTTCACTGACAAACACTACGCACAGGAAAGGCATCAGAGCAGATTATTGTGTTTAATTTTTGCCACGTAATGACAAGTGGCGAAAATTAAACCTGCCTAAACAAAACTATAGCCATTTAAGCCAATTTAGTGGTGCAAATCTCACAACACCAAAATATCTCAAAATACAAGCTGTGGTTTCAGTTCATGTTAAAAGAAAGTTAGATTAATTAAATTTTAAAGGGTTATATAATTCAGTTGTTACTTCATTTAAAGCTTGGTACTTACTTTCTCTTGTCAACAGCAGTTTTAGGTCACAGGCCACTAATTCTATTCATCTTAGTGCATTATGTCAAGGTGACTATTAACAATCAATCGACCAATCAAATTGCATCTTGCATATAATCAACCAATGGGAATCATAATTGCAAATTGTTTGGATTTATGTGTGAATTTAGATTTAATTCAGTTCATACAATTCATAAGAACGATTTCACCTCCTTTTTTTTAGAGAGAAGTTCAACATGTGAACAAGTTGCCTAATAAGCCAGCAAAAACAACTGAGTAATTCAAATTTAACACAGTAGTAGAAGTTTTAGCCCATTAAATGTAGTTTATTTTCAAATTATACTAACTTTTTGTTACTACTAGGCAAAAACTGCTATGGGTGTTTGAATGAATTAGGATTGCAGATATGTTTAAGTAGAATCTCATAGCATAGTATTGTGAAAAATTTCAATATCTCGCACTTTTATTTACGGATTTTGGTGATAACTTTGGAGTACCCTCGGTGTTAAACAATCCAAATTTGTATCCCTAAAGTTACTATTTAAAGCCCCAAGTTACAAACATAGCCCTTTTTAATCTGTTATGTGCCATATTAGGAAAGCCAATCACTGCAAGTAAGATAGTGGGCACGATAAGAGAGTGTTGCACTTGGCCATTGTTATTAAGGGTTGTGCGAGAAAAATCAGTGCGTAACACTTGACCCCTTGGTATTTGTAAGGGTGGCAGAAGGATATATTTGTCTTATTAATGATATTATCATGTCATATTCTGCATTATAGAGTTTTAAAATTTTCTCTGCAGATGTCATTTGATCATAACAATATTTGATGGTTTTAAGTTGTGTGTCGATCATTTGGATTGAAATTTGGATTGAAGACAAGATATCGTGGTTCCAGCATTTTGTAGTAATTTGATTGGGTAAAAAATTCCCTGACTGTCGATCAGTGTTTATAAAAAATGTGTTATGGCTCTGATATGCAATGTTTTATTCCAAGTTTTGTTAGAAAGGTGATTTTCAAGAAATTGTGTGCCTTTAAGATTGTCAACAGAGATGACTTGTGATATTTTACTTGTCAATTTTAATGTGTTTTGTTTTGTGCCTATTTTGATTTTTTTAACTTTTTCCTAAATCATCTCATTTTTACAAGGCATGGCCCTGGAGGAACAACATTATTCACCTAAACTGTTGTCAAAATTGCGTAAGTTTCTGAAAATTGTTGAAGCTTTATTTGTTCAGGTTTGTTTTATATATTTTTTAACTTCTTACATTAATATATAAATACCCAGCAATTTGACTACATTTATAAAAGTTAACCTCTCTCAATATATAAGAAATAAACCAATTTGTTTGAAGAAAGCCCAGTAGAAGAATCATAGGACATACACCTACAAGTTTATAAATCAATCTCTAATGATACAATTAGTTCTATATTGACACAACTCATCTTGGTGGGGTTACGAATCAAGTATCCTCCCGCACCCCTGCCATGACAAACTGAAAAGTCAAACCGTACTTTGGAACAAATAAATCACTATATAACAGCGTTTCTTTTGCAAATAAATTATTGAATGTCAAACAAGAATTCTCAATCGCTCTGTGGTCACAAAATCTGCATTCCAGGTCAGCGTGAAATTATGATCTTTAACATTTACCGACGTAGTAGGTTTAATAGAACGTATATGCCAGATTATTGAATAAATATGGTTGCAGTACTGGTCCCTGTATGCATCTTTTTAATGCAATATATTTATTTTACTTTTGTGTAGAAGCTATAGGGGGAAAATGACATTTAAATAATTGAACATGTAAAACAAAAATGTACGTACATACCATATGATACCTGAGTACACCAGTCCTGTTGTAATGAAGCGTTCTTTTCATTTGCATAATTACAGACACTCAGTCGTACCATTAGAATTTCCTTAAAGGCTTGAATATGCCAATATATACCTCTTGTACTATAATGCTTAGTCGATATACGGTTAATTAGGAAATGTTCGTATCCGCGAAACTTTCAAATTTACCCTTTACATATATGGCCTTGTAGTAAGAATGTTTAAAATCTTCTCCTGACTGACAAAATTTATAGTGCGAAATGTGTTGTTGTGTGAATCTTGTATTTAGTGGTTACTACACAAAATGTATATTTTGTTTTGATACTAGGTCAAATGTGAACAGTGAAGCTAGTGAAACTTATACATGCTTTGCCACACTGCTTTTATTCTCAATTCCAGTCTACATTTAACAAAATGGATATTTTTGGATTTTTGGGAGCTCAGGATATCCAGTTGTTACCGTATTTACTGTAATTTCAATGTTGCATTCAAACACTTATTCAATGTCTTCAAGGAAATATGCAAACTCCACAAGCTGATGTCAAACATCCCCTGGTAAATGTCAACACTTCTAGAATTCTCAAGTCAATAATTGCTTCATCAGGGCTGAACTCTTTATTTCATTTTCACCTCTACGTAAAATTATATTCAAACACAGAAACTAAAATGCACTAATTATTTCACTATGCATGGGGACAATTTTGTACAGAGATGCATTACGATGGACCTGCTTGAAGGTGGTCTTAGAAGTTCTAGAACCACTTATTAGCAAAACAATAATACTTACAGTACCGGTTTATTCCAGGTTAAGTCTGTGTTATAGTTAACATATACAGTAATAGCTGTTTGTTAGCAGTTTTCTCGGGCTATAAATTGTTGGTGAAAAACAAAGGTGGAAAAAATGTTCAACTGGAGAGAACTTTTTTTTTTTATACAACTGCTACATGACTGTGGATATTGGAATAGTAAATCAAAGCGCTGCAGGCACTGAAGTATTCACTGTATGTAAAATGTCCGATTGCTGATAGCAAATATTGTAGCCTGCTTTAGTAAGGAGTTTACCGGGTTCCCAATTACCATATGTGAGCTAATACAAGCTAACAAGTTTAAAGTTTGAGATGCATGAAGGCTACATGTCGAGCCCGCTGACATGCTAGTTATAGTTTGAGCCACATGCCAGTCTGTGCATAAGTTAATCCCTTGACCTTTTATTTAGATAGTCCATTTAGTATGTTGTATAAACATAGTCATCTGAGTCTATACAGGATTTACTTAGTTGCCAGTGTCTTTCACGGCTTTACTGCAACTGATGGTCAACTTTCCCAACTGGATCTGACCATCAGTTGAAGGGTGTACATGTTGCATAAAGAATATTTGTGACAAGTTATGATAATGCTTCAAAGCAAGAGTTATAGTCTGGACAAGAAAATCAAGATGGACGGACACACTGACCCTGAATAGTCAGTGTGGCGACTATAGTGAAACACCCATTGATGTACTTTATTAACATAAATATGACTTAGAGGGCAGATAGATTTGGTAAAATTTTGAACAAATCAAAGGGCCATAATCCAGGAGAACCTGTGGCAATTGAGCTGGTTATCTACCATGGGTGAGATGTTAAGCCTTAAAGCATTTTTTTCAATTAAGTCTGCCAGGTATAAATTGTTCAATCACAAAATACCATATAATATTATACTAAATTGTATAATAAAGAATTGGTTATATACATGTGGTTGAGAATTGAAATATTAAGAGCCAGAGACCTATATTGTATTTCTATGTGAAAATAATCTTTATCAAATGTTAGTTTCCAACCTTCTGTAAGGGGTACAGCCCCTTTAACAATCACCCTCTGATTATACTTTTAAATATGAAAAATAATATTTTTTCAGAATCATATATTCATGTACAAATGAAACAATGCATTAATCAATTAAATATCTTCTATCGTCCAAATCTTTTGCTCTTGACTGCACTAATATGTAATAACGGCTGATCATATAGTAAACAGACAATAGTCAAGCAAAGTCACTAAATTAAGATTTACTCTTATTAGATACCTATCAATATATTGCTCTAAAAACAGGCTGTACCGAGCAGTGGAATACAAACCAGCAGATCGCATTTTGCGTATCACCACAGTGTGATTTTCCAAATCCGTATCATGCCTGTCTGACGTGTAAACTTTAATAATATGCTGAAAATATGTTGAACTACTTTTGTACAAAGGACGACAAACGCGTAGATTCATTGAATTAAAACAACCACGGTTGTCGCCCTTTTGATATGTTGATATGCCTACGCATTTAATTTGTTAAAAACAACGCCAAACAACATGTATATCAGGTATCTTTAACAAGTTTTCAATAAGAAATAATCCAAATGTTGTCGCAAATATCGTGGTAAGTTGAATGCTGTCTGCAAAGCCCGCTCTACACATATCTGTAAAACGATTGTATCTATTTATAGATTTATGAACGTTCGTCCTTTTTATTCCAGTCGACACATTAAATGTTAAAAACGCTAACACTTTAAATTGCATATGTTTCTTTGATAATTATATCATTCAAAAACACACACAATCATCTTTGTTCAGAAGCGTATACGTATTCGCATCATTGACAGTAACAGTGATTTAAAATACACGCCAGCATCTC
>ENA-OREC01000806-OREC01000806.1-marine-metagenome-genome-assembly--contig:-NODE-806-length-13958-cov-12.914632_pt1 | contig 13958 bp, 5 predicted proteins | sample MGYA00248626_ERZ508543 | MGnify/ENA primary metagenome ERZ508543 (study PRJEB26211, sample SAMN05518279) | marine metagenome | isolation source: Puget Sound, Washington, USA | host: Bankia setacea... | reverse complement strand
GATGATGATGATGATTCTCCCAACCTGGAAAAGTGAATATCAGTGGGGTAGAAACGTTTAGTTGATTTAAAAAACCCAGTGATAATTGTACCATATCATGACTAGCGATCACAACCTTAGCCGTAACATAGGAAACCATTACTCTAGTGACACCTGTGTTTTAAACTTAAAAGTTACAATTTGCGTCATTGCGGGTTAAATTTTGCTTCATGGCTCATAAACCTGAAGGATGATGAGATCTAAAACCTATTGTACTATTTGAGTCCACAATACCGGGTACTTGACAATACTAGCTAATGTACACACTGTATGAACTCTGTGATGAAACATTAACCAATACAATTCTACTTGGAAAACTCTTCGCTACATTTAGGAATGGCACGGAAGCTCTTTGGTTACAGTTGTTGGAATTAAACTTGACTTGTATATACTGAGTGTGCTGGTATGTTGCATGTCAGATGTGAATTTAGATCACAAAATATGCCTATACACAGAAGATTAAAGGGACAAACAATTCTGTCACATCCTTCTGTACTAGTGGTTGATGACTATGGAGAGGAACTTGAGAATGGCAACTATGTAATTGATTAGAAGCATGCAGTTTAAGAGATGACAATTTTAAGACAGTCAGTGCTGTTTATTGCTGAGTAACAAACAATAAGCTGTATGATTCAGAACCTCACTAAGAAGAAGAGCCACTTGTGTTGTTATATAATTCAGGGTTCCTTACAAGAAGTTAAAAATGGTTTGTTAGCTGCCTGTTTCTGTGTTAGCATTCTTTCAGAAATATTGCCTACCGGTAATTATATAGCTATCATCATTTTTGCTCAATATTTTTTTCCTATTTGATGCATTTTCGAGACAGTCATCAATGTGGTGTTCTAGTGTGATTCTATATTTAAGCATTGGTGTCAATTGATGTAAACAATGTTGAGCATAAGTAAAGTAGTTCACATTTATTGATTACAAAGTCATATTAATGATGGGACAAATAGGGCAAACTCTTTGAACTATGCTTATTGATTCCAGGTACAATAAATTCTTCATCAGAACAAGTTTGTTTTGCCACTGGTTTTGCAACATATTATTTAACAGATCTGAGTAAAAAGAAACATTGATGAATTCGACTAAGCCAGAGCTTGGGTGCTTTTTCTCTTCTTGATAAGGTGTTCCCACCCTAAGATTCCATTTGAGGTTATCCCACAATAGACTAAGCCAGAGCTTGGGTGCTTTTCCTCTTCTTGATAAGGTGTTCCCATCCTAAGATTCCATTTGAGGGTATCCCACAATAGACTTAGCCAGAGCTTGGGTGCTTTTTCTCTTCTTGATAAGGTGTTCCCACCCTAAGATTCCATTTGAGGTTATCCCACAATAGACTAAGCCAGAGCTTGGGTGCTTTTCCTCTTCTTGATAAGGTGTTCCCATCCTAAGATTCCATTTGAGGGTATCCCACAATAGACTTAGCCAGAGCTTGGGTGCTTTTCCTCTTGTTATTAAGGTATTTGCATCCTTAGATTCCATTTGAGGCTCCTTGTAATTATGCATAATATATCCAAATCAAATAATGCCATGAGATTCTTAATATACATAAGGTTATATTCTATCTTGCTCACATGGAATTCATTGCTCGTCAGTAGAGATTTTACCACTAATAATAATTGTTTTCATAAATGGGTCAATGAGGTGAAGGTTTAATTGTTACAGTCAGTGTATGAAAGGTCGCTGAGTATAACCCTAATTAGGTTCAACGTAATGAGTGTGGTTGAGAACAATACATGGGAAGGGTAAAAAAGGTGTTAAATTACTGTGTTATTGTGTTGCATAAATTACCCACGTTAATTTATTGTGTTGCATAAATTACCCACATTTAAGTTATTGTGTGGCAGAAATTACCCATGTTTAAGTTATTGTGTGGCATAAAATACCCATGTTTAAGTTATTGTGTTGCATAAATTACCCATGTTTAAGTTATTGTGTGGCATAAATTACCCATGTTTAAGTTATTGTGTGGCATAAATTACCCACGTTTAAGTTATTGGGTTGCATAAATTACCCACGTTTAAGTTATTGTGTGGCAGAAATTACCCATGTTTAAGTTATTGTGTGGCAGAAATTACCCACGTTTAAGTTATTGTGTGGCATAAATTACCCATGTTTAAGTTATTGTGTTGCATAAATTACCCACGTTTAAGTTATTGTGTGGCATAAATTACCAATGTTTAAGTTATTGTGTGGCATAAATAACCCATGTTTAAGTTATTGTGTGGCATAAATAACCCACGTTTAAGTTATTGTGTGGCATAAATAACCCATGTTTAAGTTATTGTGTGGCTTAATAACCCACGTTTAAGTTATTGTGTGGCATAAATAACCCACGTTTAAGTTATTGTGTGGCATAAATAACCCATATTTAGGTTATTGTTCTCTAAACTTGTATATTATTTCTTAACAGGTGATATCTGAGATACTTGAAATACCCATTGACAACCAAAGTAGTAAAATCTTAATGGCTGAAACACCTTAAAGGATCTCCACGGCAACTGTTTTTATGTGACTACACAATTCCAATTATTAATATTAAATACACAAGTTAGTTAGAAAATCATCCTTCAATGAAACCCAAGAAAATGATGAATTAATATTTACCGAGAAAAAAAGGAAATGTGATGAAAAAAGCGCTATAAAGATTATGTATGGACAATAATAAATCAATATTGACCAGAAGAATATAAATATTTACTGAAAAAGCATCCTTCAATTAAAGTCCAAGACAATAAATAAGTTAATGTACTGGAAAAAAAAAAGATGAAATGTGGTATAAAAAAATTGTCATAAAAATATGTATAGATGCTAACTTAACAAATATTGACCAGAAAAATTATAAATATTTACTGGAAAACCATCATTCAATAAAATCCAAGACAATAAATAACAATCTACATGTATATAAAAAAATATGGTGGAAAAATGGCCAAGACAATAAATAACAATTTATAGAAAAAATATCGTGGAAAAATGGCGCTATAACGATTATGTATGGACACTAATTAACACATATTGACCAGAAAGGAAAGAGGCCTATAGCGTGATCCAGTTCCTTACCATTTTCCCCTCCAATGATCACGACTCATTACTTGTGATTTATTATTTTCATTCTCCGCATGTTTTTGTTCTCTTTTTTCTGTTCTTATACAGCTCTAAGTCTCAAGGACTTTATAAACGTAGCTTGGATGTTATATGGACTAGTAAATGTGAGCAAATCGATATAGAAGGTAATATAAATGAACCAAATAATTAAAATTTCATGATCCATTTAAAGTACATGGCCTAATATAGAATCCGTTAATTGCATATAATTGATGTTGTTGGCGGGGGATGACACAATTTTAATCCAATGTTATTAAATTTGATAATACACTTTAAATACACATGTTGAACCAAAGATGTTTCCTGTTGAAAAATCTCGGAAACTTTCCCTATTCAAGGCTACAGGATTTTCTTTAAAGTGTAGCCACGCCACAAAACAAACACCTACATTAGAAAGATCTTATTTATGAAAGGAACGTGACTAAATTAACAAAACAGACGCAACATTACGTTTTAAAATACGATAAACTTTTTTGATAATTAGCAGCTTACAAATGTACCTCCCACAAAATAGTTATTTATAGAGTTCATACTTTGGTTTTACTTTATGTATTAATACATTTCTAATGAATATACAATATAAGATATTCATGCCTACATCTCAGTTTTCTAAAAGATTAGAAATTAAGCTGTCAGTGATTAATAATATTCAGCCAGGTTTAATTCCCTATTTTCAAAATGTTACGTGTGTAAGTTTACACCCTTGTTAGGTATTTCTATAGTGTGTATATATATTAAAAAGTTTTAAATTGTGTTTTCCTTAAATGTCAAGAACAATTATGTGTGTCCATGTTAACATGATATGAGACTTTCTTGTAACATATAAAAATGCTTCAGTGCTTTGTCAATTAGAATGTGCATGTCAACATCAAACAGTAAATATAGTACAGGTAGTTTTCTTAACAAAAATAATGAAAATACCAACCCAAAAGGGAGAGCACTCATGCAAATGTACAGAGTTATTCCACATAGTTCATGTAAGTCTGAAGTGTAATTACAAAGCCTGCACAAACCAATACTACAATGTGCTGTACTCTATACCCAATACAGTGCACCTTGATATAACAGACATGAGATATTGATATATACACATTGTTATTACTGTTTAAAATCAAGTATATTTAACGTTGAAGATGAATTTTACATGCTATTAATATGTCCTTTATACTCAAATCTAAGAAAAATCTGTTGTAAACTTTCAAATCTCTAAATATGTTCCATTATTTAAATGTTTCATGTATTTGATAATGTAATGTATTTGTTCGGTTGTCAAAATTAATATATTACTGTGTATTGTATGTCATTTCTGCATTTATCACTTTTTGTTGTAACATGAATTTGTATTTTGGGCCAGCAGCCTTATATTACAGAATATACCATATCATATCACGGATTCGAGCGTGATTTCAAAATTGAACTAAAATAAATTGAGGGCCTTATGGAAGATTGGCTTAAATGTCAAATAAGCCCCCTCATTAAATATCGTCGAAACCAAAAAAATATCTTGTCTTATTATAATAACACATTGATCAATAAGACCAGTGCAAAGTAGACACTTCTTCAGTTTAGACCACCCATTGCCAAACAGCAACACAATATTATCTGTGTTCATCAAAAGAGATATTGTTACATGTTATCTGACACACAACAGTCTTAATGTTCTAATAGATTGTTATAGCTGTAACCAAAGAAACAAAATAACAAAATAAGTAGCAGTTTCTTATACATTAATGAGTACAAACAATTTAAGGTATTAATCCGTTATTAACTAACTCCACTAGTTATTTACGTTTTTTGTGAACCGGTCTTATTGAAGAGGTGATCTATATGTCAAGTTTGAACTAGTTATTCAAGTAATCTACTGGTTCTTGTGAACTATACATCTTATTTTAGACAGGATCTATGATGTGAACTTTTAAACGTTATAATTTAAGAACTATGACAATAAACCCCTCCATTTCACAGAAACACACTCCATTATATATATTTAGACCACTGTATACATGTACTAACACCATTCCTCACTTCATTTTGAGACCACACTGCTTTGATTCCTGAGAAACCTGATCTTATTATAGTTTGGTGCTCATCTCTTCAAAATAAATCTGGTGTTATTTGATGGAACAAATATTTGTTCTCCACTGTGAAACCCCTTCAAACTTTACTCTGTCACTATACTGGAATCCCCTAACTAACATGGCCTGTATGTGGTCCCTATTTTACTTTTTCCCTATATAAATAACCCCTTTTAACCGAAATTCCCTTATAACAGAAATTCTTGTCAGGTCCTGAGGGAGGTCTGGTTTCGAGAGGTTTCACTGTACTTTCAGAGATAGAATTATTAGAGTCTGTCAGGAAAGAGATGAGCAATAACGACAGCAGCACAAACCAAACAAACCTTCAAGTTCCTCTGTAATTAAGACAACTCAACAGTTAGACCAGCCCTGCCATTAAGACCATCTATTTCGGGTCCCACGCAGTAATGTTCTATGTACTTGGGTTTCGCTATTACAACCACGTGGATATTACAACTTTTGTTGGTCTTGGGGGGTTTACTTTTATAAACAGAACTTTACTTTATATCTGCAACAAATTCATAAAATCAGGAGAGGCATCAGTCTGTAACTAACATCGTAACAGTTTGTCCTCCGTTTATTTCCCTCTCATAAAAACACTGAAGGGTAGAATGATGTTGACAAGGTATATACATGACTCTCTCCCTGCATTGCCTAGCCTGCCCACATCCTCAAGAGCTACAGGCCAGTTCTAACAGAGAAAAGAAACATAGTATTGATTTATTCCTCTCATTGCGTTCATACATGCACTATGCTGAGCTCGGGTTTTTTCCCCCACTTTGTCACCGAGAAATGACAAACCAAGGGAAAAGTATTTCTGTGACAAAGGAAACGATAGCCATGGGTTCCTTTTGCTATAACCTCTACATGTATACAAAAGAATTCACATCATAGCCTGATGTAACTATGTTTACAAAGACTTGCAAGCTAGATGTTTTCTTTTGAGTTCAAAATTGATACAATCTGTGCCAACATTTCTCATACACATGCAGGTATGACAGATACAAACATGAGACTACATGTAAGTGCTGTCTACACTAAAATATGTAACATGTTTTATACGACTCTTAATTCTTAAAATATCAAGCATTATCATTCAATATCCAATTTGGTTTGTATAACTTGTATTATATAATGTTCTCTCTAATTAAATAGTATTATCAAGGGACTGTTCAGCACCTGCTTATGTTCTTTTGACTGGTTTGGTATTTCATCATTGTTTTTTACACTTAGCCATAGTTCCAGACTGTCAGATATATTAACATAGGTTTCAGGTTCTTCACACTCACACAGTATTATGGCATAATGGCACATAATGTTTCAAGCTTTTTCACTACAGTATTATCATCCCCTAGCATAAATTCTAAAATTTCTAACAGAATCAATAAGCAGAGTTCAAAGAGTTTGCCCTGTTTGTCCCATCCGTTGTATAACTTTATAATCAACAAGTAACACGATCCCATGTGTGCATGAAATCAGACCAATCCTTGCATCAATCATTGCTTCAGAACTCTAAGGCTATTGTTTTGTTGAGGTTGTTTTTTAATACAGTGTCATGAAATTTAAATGCATTTCTGTTACCATTTCAATATTAGTCAAGCTTTCAATTTGTTTTCTTCTCTCCTTTATCAAATTCTGTCTGCTCATATTTTTTTAACAATAATTTAGTTTGCAGCAGATATGAAAGAGTGAAATCGGACATGTGATTGAGGCATCACTGTACTTGTAGAAATGTGTAGCAACCAATGTTAACTAGAACTGTGTGTCAAAGGATATCCCCCGTCCTGCAGCCACACTATCATACTAAGTAAGTTAAATTATCTCCCTTGAAATAGACCTTGATTATGCCCCTTCATGCACATTCTCATGTATACTGCAACTGTGTAAAGTTTCATCAGTATTGATTTATCAGTTTAACCAAGAGCTGCGATTACATGACATATGGACAGACGGACGGACAGAAAAGACGGACGGACAGAAAAGACAGACAGAGAAGACAGACAGACAGACAGACATACAGACAGACATTGTGATTCCTAAATACACTCCTTTAAACATTGTTTGCAGAGGTAAAACAACTGGTTACATACTGACTAATTTGAATACTTTTTCACTCATGCAGGTAGTTATATGAGATCCAGTAAATTCCCTTTACAAAGGCCACTCAAAATTAAGACCTCAATGCTATTCAGACCACTTTTTGTCTTGACTTAAACATTTGACTGAGTCTATTATAGTAAGCATTTAAGGACTATAGTTATCATAAAACCAGACGACCATTTTGTGGTTAAAGTACAAACTTCACAATTGATTAAGACAGCAGTATGAAACCTCTTTCTTTTATTATCACCAACCAAAACCAGGAGGATAATGTTGCTAATACCAAACTGTGACAAGCATCTCCTGTTACAAATCAAGTTGAACAATAAGTGAACGGGTCTGGTCACGAAACAAGGAAATCAACTACCAGTAATAGTCTAGTACTATTTCTTTGTGTGCCTCATCGGGCTGAGAATTCTGGCATTTCTCTTGTGTGACAACTAGAAAACATTGAGCAGTATTTGTGTAACAAAGCACTTATATAACTGTGGAAACATTCATTTTCTTGGGCAAAACATTTCATACATTGCTTTTTACAAACATCTCTTGTGTACATAACATTAAATGTTTGTTGTTGACATTTTAAAGTACGTGGCTATAATTGAGCTGACATTACATTAAATTCAAGACACATAGTTAATATAAAACTATAACTTCTCAGTATTTCTCTTGTATTACCTTTCCATTTGGTTGTCCATTTTACCTGACATTTACCTGAGCATTTACCTGACATTTACCTGAGCATTGTATCCGAGCATTGTATCCGTTTCTAATCAAAAGTGCCTTGTATGAACAGCTTTTTGTTTAAAGGTTGGGATTCTAATTTTGAGGTGAAATTATCAAATTTTAAATGTCGCTACAAATGAAACAACTATCTTGAATTAAACAATATGTACTAGGATAGCGCTTTAACAGTCAATGTAAGATTCTGTTCAGACATGTTTATAGTTCATTCATGCAGCCTGATAGCTTAGGGTTTCTATTTACTGTATTTTATGTTGCTTGATGTATCGGGGTATTCACATATCGCTAACCTCACCACAATTCTAAACAAAGCAATTCAAAGCACAAATCAGGTCAACCAGTCGTTTTCTTTTCTTTCATTCATTTACTTAACCTCTACTGGTTTAATGAGGGTTGAATTGATTTGACCTATATAATTAGAAATCAAGTAAAATAAGCTTCATGTGACCCTTTGTGAGATGACAATGTGTGTATATTCAGTGTGACACTCAATTTTCATGTAGACTGGATTAGCTAATTTTCTGGTAGACTGTGACATTCGATTTGCTATAGTAGACTGGTTCACTGTTTTTTCTCCCTAGAATGTGTCACTTCATTTGTTCATAGACTACAACGTTTCCCACTTGGGCATAATGTGTTTGAATGGTGTCTGCCCTACTTCAGTACAGACTGTCTTTAAACTTTAGAGAGTGTTATATAATGTCTGTTACTGTAGCTTAGCACATGAGAACTGTTGGATTCATATTTGAAGCAATGAAACTAATATATTGTGTATCCGAGGACTGAGATTCTGTGCATATGTTCCCACACACAGTTCATTTGGATAAGGCCTTTTCATTTGACCTTGACTTTTAAATGACCATGACCTCATAATGAAAAGAAAGACTTACATATTGGCAATAAAAGTTGACAGCTGTGGTAATAGGAATATGTTATATTGTATATTGTGTGGTGCAGTGGTTAGTGTGCCAGATATATAATGGGTGTATAATCCCCTTTCAGGCATGAGTTCAAACCCCATCAAGGCATGCAGTCAGTGAGTAGTGTTTCCTTGAGCAAGTATCTTTAACTTTACCATCCTTTCTTAGTACTGGATGGTTCTTGGAAAGGGTCCTAGTGGGATTTTATAAGCACCATGACTTCCATCACAATTAAACAAAAGTCAATTAGTATATAATTATACAATGCAGAGATTGTGTAAGACAGCAAACTGTTACTGGTCCAAGATATTATTCTGTTCTTTGTCTTTTGTGAATTTTCAAAATTTACTGGACCGAATTCATTTGTTATCGTGTAAAGCCTAAGGATTGGTGTCATTCCCATAGACTGAATGCACTAAAACAAGCACCTGTCTGAATTAAACAACACCACAATGGTCAGTTAAAGGCAACGTCCTTATATCAATCTACCTTTATGGCTACTATATCTGTACACTGGATTTTACTATAACATGATCATTCTGACACCTAGACATTGATATCGCTATATCCAACTGTTATTACAATGGTTTGCTGTTCTTTCAACCTACCTTCGGGTGCTGGTTACCATTGGTTACATCACCACACGCACATATTGGGGATACCAAAATGTAATTAAAACCTGTCAGTGACACTGTATACATATAAACTCTTAAAGCATGTACATACAACGTGGTTGATTAATGTTTCACAGATGTTGGAATACCGATCAGAAGGGAGCTTATATGTCAATAGACTAAAACGATGACTTGTTAAGCAGAATTTCTTTTCAGTATGTGATAATGCAGTTTTGTTTCACTATTTTGTGAGTTTCCATCATTTTATTTGTTTCCATCACGATTTGCATTGATATCCTTGTCTTGTCTGGATGATAGTAATATTTTCCTCAGTTATCAAACAATTCTCTGTTGGTTGTCTTGTGAAAAATGGTCTGTTTTGGGACTAAATAGTACAACTGTAGCATATATAGCTTTTGTAAATGCAAGTCTATCCAACGTATCAAAATAGTATTTACTAATAGTGGTTAACTTAATGGCTACCTTGATTACATTTGCTATTTAATACGTTAAACTTTTCCATTTCTAAAAAAAAAAAACTTTCATTACAGCTCTGCGTCCTTTTCATTTGCACCTCCGAGAAACAGTTTACCGTTTTCTCTGAACATTTCCTCTGATGTGTATACTGGTGAGTGTAAGGCTGACATTTATTTTACGCAGAGAGAAGAAATGGGGGAGCGGGTGGTTTCATGTCAACGTTCTAGGAATCCATTAGTGGTGCTGCGGCTATTGCTTTCAAGACCTGCGAAGACTTGTCATCAAAATTGGAAGAAACATGATAAAACTGTTTAATTTGTTTGATTCATTGTACAATTTTGAGTTGTATTTGTTGTTAAGTGTGTCAAGACTTTTTCCAATGTAATCAAATGATACACAAACACTCTGGATCAAATTAAACTTCCACTTGTTGGCTAATTCATGAAAACTTACACTTTTCCATGAACCATAGATAACAGCCAATTAAAACAACTGTAAACAAGGAAATTTTAGTTCAAAGCTGTCAGCACTATCTTCCTTCAACTTTTCAACAACTATCCTCAAATGATTGGACAGTGGGAAACCTTGATTCAAAACGGTATTCAAAGAAAAAAGAACTACCAATGGAAAACCTTGACACAAAACGGACAACCAATGGAAAACCTTGACACAAAACGGACAACCAAAGGAAAACTGTGATACATTTGTTAAAGCTGAGGGGAAAAAACAGATACAACTTAAGAGCCAATTAAAAAACTCTACATATATTGATGACCTTTTTAAACTATTGACTATATAAGAACAACCAGTGACAAACCTTTATTGACACAAAACAGACAACCAATGTAGAGCCGTGACACAAAATGGACAACCAACAAAAAACATTGATTCAAAATTTACATCTGCTGATAAAAACAGATACAAATAAACAACAAATGAAAACCTCTACATCAATTGATGACCAATATAAACTCTTTACACTAGAACAATCAATGGCAAGTCTTGATACAAAATGGACAACCATTCTGAATAGTTGACATATGAAAAATCTAGATACAATGCTTATAATATGGGGCACAAAATAGCAATCTTAGAAGCACAGTACAGTAGAACAATATGGCCTAAACACGCATGCAAATTAGTACATCGGGTGGGGGGTGGGGGGGATTCATCACTTCTTTTACGTCATAAGTTATGTACTTTTGATTCAGAAAGGTCCAATAGCCACAATTATCACTGTTTTGTTTGTCTCCGCGGGTCTATAAAGGTGCATGTGACATTGTATAGGGTTTACACACAGATCATTGAGAAACACATGCATGTAATATGGACACTAAATAAACAGTTATTTTTTACAAATACAAAAACTCAACTGATAAGATTAATCAATACACATAATTATATAAACATGTACAATAACTGCTAGTTATATACATTATAAGATTATATTAATGGGTCAAATATTTTTTACTTCCGAACAAAGCCAAACAATAAATTTAAAGACTTACTTTGTCACATAACTGTCATTTTTGCTCTAGTCGCTCGTAATGACACTTGCTATACAATAATCTGAGTTTCAAAGCTCGGCCTATTTTATACTGTTTAGAACCAGGAAGTCTCTTGGCATCTTACATATTTGTATTCACAGCAATCAAAGCTTTTATAATTATCCATTGCTTGCCATATTAGACCTTTTCACATGAACACCATACTTGGCAACATATGTTAGGGACTTGCTTAAAGGTTGTGATCCTAATTTTGAGAGGTAACATTTTAAAATTAAACAAGAGTGTCCATTATGTCACAGAATACACCCGTATAGAAGTACACAAGGGCATATAGTAAGAAAACAAATGTCTACTGTCAATCTGAATAATCTGTATGCTTGAGGCGATTAGTCGGTAGTTGTTTCATTTGCAGCAAGTCATTTCACAAAATTTGAGAAAAGGTTACCTCAAAATTAGAACCACAACCTTTAAAACCGAGCTGTGAGTGAGCAGTCCCTTGATAAGTAATGAAGTTCTTGTGACACAGAATGACTGCATGATTTACAAAAGGTTTATGTTATTCAATTTAGGACCACTTCGAAACTGTGGTAACATCTGTTAAAAATCTGAGCATTTAAACAAACATCAGGATTACGTACAATTCACCTGGGCAACCACTTTTTAATACAAATACAGATATACACATATAGAGAACACCCAATGACAGCTAACTCATTTAGTTCTATGGGAAAATCATTAAAGTGGACATTTTACTGGGCACTAAAGTCTGATGATTAAAATAATATTAACTGTGATAGACATTATTTATAGCGTTAATTCAATGACACGTATTTAAGTTTATATTGTTAAGCTGATCCACGCATTCAATGAAAATGTGTGCCCAAGGAATGTCAATGAAAGCAAAGTAAACCTAACCCTCTTCTCAGAACCAATCATGTGATCTGTTTAAGGGTTCTCAGGTTGCCATGGAGAGGGGCCAATATAAGTACAGGTACATCTTAAACCTAACCTTTTAAAACCATTACAATATTGCGCAATGTTTATTTTAGCCTTACATACTACAGATGAACTTAATATTCTACAATCATCAAGCTTCTCTTAAACAACATATAATAACACCGGGAGCACTTTAGAACATTTTTGCACGAAACCCTGTCAGTACACTTTTAAACCATGTACATGTAGCCAGCGAAATTGAGGTAAAAAAACATTTATACCCATGTACTGCAAAAATACAACAATGCAATGAAACCAGCTGTTGTAACTTCACCTGGGACAAAAACATATAAAGAAAACCGTTTGAAACTTTAGAATTCCATAAATCATTTTGTAATGTTTGTTTTGTTATGCCATACTCATACCTTATAGTATGTTCTGTGCCTCTCTATTATAACTCAATAGTACCTGTCTAACAGTCCCAACACTTCCTCACTAACTCGCCAGGAATTAAGTTTCAGACTGGTAATATCAATTCTTTAAATTTAAACACCCTCAAATAATCTGGACCGGTAATATTAATTTCACTAGAAATGTCCCCTATATGCTATATAGTAAAAGAAATGAAAGTCCTATAACTCATGTAAAATCCATTAAGGGGTGTAGGAGGAGTTTTTGTGGGGGCATAATAAATTAAAACACCCTCGAAATGGTGATTTTGTTATATTATCTCAAATAGGTGACCACTAAATATTGCAAATACACTATCATACATCAAGGTGGACATATATTGAAGAGAAATATAACAAAAATTAACTAATGTTTGCTCTATTGTTTCTTGTTGACCACTAATCAATATTGCAAATACACTATCACACAGCCTACATCACTTTCTCACATCTCACAGACTACCATAGCAACAGAAGTTACAATATTAAAAGTCAGACTTTCTCACTTCATCAATGTTAACAACTACACACAAAAAACAGAGACAGACTAAATCAAAGGTAATCTAATAAAATGGTTGCAGAATAGTCCTATAATGGCTGGTGTTTAGGCTACAAATTATAAATAATGACAATAACTTTACACACCCACACAGACATTAAGGGTTTCCAGACAAGATGCGGGTAGAAAACATCAGGTACATATAATCATAACACTTTTCTAGAGCTTGTATGAATGTCAATGATGCTCTGGGGACCAATCATCACGACATGGCATACCTCAAATACTTTTGTCATTTGAAATCTAAATCATAAACTTACACCACGTTCTAACGTTTTCTGTGCTCAACCAAAGTAGGCGTCTTTTAAAACAACATCAACATGAAAACCATATGAACTTGAAGCTATTCATTGTTCAAGTGTACTTGTTTGTCTTTTCACCTAAGTTATAAACTGCTGGTATCTGAAGCTACTCATTGTTCAAGTGAAC
>ENA-OREC01000805-OREC01000805.1-marine-metagenome-genome-assembly--contig:-NODE-805-length-13972-cov-13.209500_pt1 | contig 13972 bp, 5 predicted proteins | sample MGYA00248626_ERZ508543 | MGnify/ENA primary metagenome ERZ508543 (study PRJEB26211, sample SAMN05518279) | marine metagenome | isolation source: Puget Sound, Washington, USA | host: Bankia setacea... | reverse complement strand
AGACATCGGTTGTAATCAAATATTACATGTATAAGTTAGTTATATACTGCATGCAGTAAGACATACATGTAACAAAGGCACAGTAAACTTATTGAATGTATAAACCAAATGTTAGATCCTGTTAATAGGCTAGGATTAAAACAAGTGTACACTCAACTGTAGGATCTAACGAATCATTACCCTTTACTTACCCCATAGACCATTTTCAAAGATGAGGTTTAACATCAGTACTGTGATTTTTATATGGCTGATAAAAAGTATGCAGTAATGTTTTATTGTCTTTTATTAAAAGTTCATGAAACTTTCAAATTTGTAAGATTTACATATTTGTTATAAATTTGTCTAATCATCATGATCAATTCATAATAAAAAGAACAAGGCATTTTCACTCGCCATAAAAGTTCAGCACACCTGGTTGAGACTGTTGTTCTATCACAGGAAATACAGAGTAAACTTTATCTTTATGAACCTTAAACAAAAACAAATCAATATTAATTTTTGCATGCTGCTTAAGTAAAAATTATTGATATAGTCTAAAGGGGATTTTTTTAAGGTAGACACATTCAGGCTAAATGATGACCAACAATCATTGTGTACTATTCTCTGGCAAATCAAGTCTTGCAGACTTAAAAAAAAAGAAAGAAAAAACATGCATCTGTGAATATGAATGCCACATAGTTTTAAGTTGTTTGTTGCTTCAAACGGCATATATTTGATAAACTAAAATTGATAAATCATTACGAGAAAAAGAACATGGAAGACAGCACTGTACAATAGGAATCGGGTCAAAAAGTACCAGAAAGGCCCACTGTGAAATCAAAGAAAACACCTATATTGTGTTGGAGTGGGATCGGCTTTGTAGGAGTAGCGGTGTGTGTCTTTAATGAAGTGATAATGATAATCATTATAATGTCCAATTACTTTTTGTCTTTGATGTTTCATGGTTAGCGTTATATGTCACAGTAAATGAACCCGGTACTATACATTATTATAACGATAAAGAAAAGGTGTTCCGAGTTATTATATGCCCTCTTTCGATTTAGGTACCGGTAACAATTACTGACCACATTAATGTTATAACTTTGATCAATGGTTCACTTCTATAAATTTATGAAAAGAACTGTTTGGTGAACATGTGTCGTAAACACATATATATATATATATTTGAAGTGGGCCTTTATGGAAATTGGCCTTTTTGACCTGCATTTGTACACACATATGTGTTGGAATACTACAGCAATTTTTTCTGACTATTTTTTTCTTAAAGATATAAATAATTTGTTGTGACATAAATAATTCCAATATTAAAACATACCTTCAAATAAATAAGGTGCGTGATGAAAATACAATAAATACGCTAGGAAACAGCCAAAAATCTTTGGGTGTTAAATATTGGTTTAGTTTAACCTATTTATCCTTTTCGGTAGTTCTTTCTGCTCATTAAAACTCTTTCCGGTAAAAAGTGTTAACCAGTCAGATATTCATCAGGGAGGAGGAAGTGCAAAGAAGAAGAAAAAGAGTGAAACACAATCGATGATAAACTATTTGATTTACCTTTGAGTGCGAGTTTAACAATGTCCACGATGGTTGTTGACCGGAGTGGTGATAACACCTTCGATCTTGCAGGTTTGTACTGTATACACGTTTCTTATATTGAAGAACGAGATAACTGAAATTACCAAGTTGACATCAACGACTTCTGAGACAGTAAAGATTTTTCCATTTCCTAGTTATCCCATTGTTTTCTCATTTCATGTTCCCAATGTTATTTTGATGATTGACTTGCTTACTCATTATAACTGTTCTATTTTTTCATTACAACATCTATGTCAATATTTTCAATATAGGTTCTTAACTTGTTTTTGTTGTTATCAATTTAAATTTTGATCCTAAGTGCCTTTGGGTATTCACTTTATTGTGATAGTTAGTTAGATGTTAAATATCTAATCAGTTTTACAGCAATCATGATTATTTTTGTAATAATAAGTTGAAATATTGAATACAATTTGAGTTTTACCATTTCTCAGGCATCGTGCCGGAGATTACCGGCATTTAATTTCATTGCCTGCTTACAGGCATTAATGACAATATTGCCAGCAATTACGTAAAAATACAAGCAGACTTCCTATTTTAAAATGTATGCCTATAACTGTAACCCAAGACATACACTACTTGTAACTTCTAATATACCCCTTCTTACTGTGTAATCCTAGTCTGGAACTATCTACCTGGCAGGAGGTTATCGACTTTTTACTGGACACTCAGTGTATACAGAAGACCAGTTAAAGCCAAGTGGGATATAAAATGAAACACATGTGCAGCAAATTATTGGCTTTTTAAGCAAAGATCAGATGTCAATGTGAAAGCTAATAATTTGGAGACAATGAGTATAATATGTGGGAATGAAACGCATACTAAACTTTAATATAAAACATATTTGTTTGTTTTATCTTTATGTTTATTTCATAAACTTAATTACCTTTCATACAACCAAGGCCACGCACTGGCTTAAGCAAATTTTACTTCAAAGGGTAAGTCTATTACCATCACACGAAAGGCTAAGCATAGCAAATCATTGACAAGTATACAATAAAGGACATGAGTGAAGGGGAATTGAAAATACAAAAAAATATGTCTGAAATGGCAGAAGACGCTTTCCTTTGGGTCTACTTTTCAAAATTGTATTGGGAGCACAATTATAGCACCCTTAAAGGTAGGGGTACACACCACCTGTACTCATCCTATCACCACTTTGCGGTTCGAAAATGTCAAATCTCAGGCATTTGAAACAAAATATTACGGTCACCCTAAAGATGTCCACAATACTATAGAGAAAGTGAAAACATACCTAATAGAAAAGTGAACATGACATAGTGCCAAAGTTGTTAAAGCTATGTCTTTCATAGGCGACCTTTACTGTACTGTGCTTTTTCATAAAAAAGTCTTAAATGGGTGATCTTATTGGGCTTGAATGGATAGGAAACCTGTTAAGTTTAATTTTGCAGGAAGGTTTGGTACCTGCAAAGTTATGTTATTTTTAGATGACCTGCTTTTAGTGGGGTTATGCTGACAACCAATAATATTGTGCAAGTTAAGCCGATGCAAATTATTTATAACTTTATAAGATGGTGTCACACAAACTTCCTAAGTACCTGTCCAGTGAATTCACGATTTCATGTCAACAAAGTATTTATGAGGCTAAAATGAGTATCATAAAACCAACTTAATCTGTTCACACTGTTTTAGAAAGGCATATTCTTAGTTCTGTTTTTAAAGGAAGAAACGAACAAATGGTGCCATGTTGTTGAGCTTTAATTTTTGTTAAATTAAACCTGCTATATGCCTCAACTTTTTGCACAACAATGGGTGTTTTCCCTATGTCACAATTCAGTTGTGTACTTGTATTTCAGCATTTTTCATCTCATTCTTGTAGAATATGTACCTTGTCTCAGTCAGTCAGTGTTTCCATACTTGTCTTCTAATAGTAAGCATTTGGACCATACTTATTAAAATGAGCGTATGTTTGGCCCAGATATCTTCGGAACCACTGCTGAAAACAGGTTACTAATTATGTTCTCATTGGTGACATTTTAATTTCTGTTAAAATTCAATGAGATTTTTACCATTGCATTCTATATATACATGTACTGACCGGCACTTGCCCTCTACAAACAGCTAGTGAAGTGACAGAACTGACAGTGATTACTACTTTCAATATGTAGGCTTTATAATAATAGTGTTTTAAACTGCTGATGAATTAGTCATACTTTGACAAAGCATTACTATGTTTCCCCGAGCTTGTATGTTTAATGTTCACTTTCTGTGATGAAGGCAAGAAAAGGCCCTTAAACTAAATCATAGTAGATGGGGAGGGAAAACTGATCATTCATCCATCAGGACATCAGGCAGAACTCTCAGCATTCACACAATGGGTGCTTGTGCTGCATTTCTCCCCATCAGATTTAGAAGCCATGTCAAATCTATATGTTTTATATGTACACTCGTATGGTATAACATGCAATCAGTACAGTATTAATTGACCATTTAATTTTGTTTTGTTTAATAGCTTGTTGTCAAGCTATGGAAAACACTTTAGCATTGATTTTTTTTATTGAACATCTGTTAACGATTTTTTACGAATATTTACAATAGAAGTGCAAAGCAAGCTCACAGATTCTAAACAAAGAAAATCAATATTTTAAAAGAGCCTTTATTTGTTACTTCATAGAATGTGTATTGGTTTTATTTGAAATTAGCAATAATGTGTTTTACCAAAACTATAGCAATTATAGAAACATTAAACATAAAAACAGCTCAAAGATGAAGAATGATAACATTGGTTTGAAGAGAATGACAGGTAAATTCAGACATGGTCATTAACTATTTTAAGTCATTATGGGATAAACTTACATGAAATAGCCGTGCACTATACATTATTATTATCATGAGCTATCTTGTATCTACTCCATCTCTTATAAATCCCCTTCCCAGCCCCTTGATATTGATGTTTCTCCTCAAGGTTATTTATATTCTGGCTCCCTTATTGACTCAGCATGGGAAGTTGGGAACAAAATGACTAATGACTTTACAAGAACCCCTTTATAGATTGGCCATGCTTGCTTCATTTACTGGCACAGCATGGCCTCCGTGGTGGTGATGAGCCAATCAGATGAGTTGGAGGGTGGTGGGGAGAGGGGGTGGAACTAACAGCCAGAAAACTGCTTTCCAATAATGCCACACTGGAAAACTTCCTCTTTTATGTGTGCTTACAGATTTTACTTTCTCTCCACATTCAAAAACTGTCTAGATCAATTCACCAGACTGTGTTTAACTTGTGTGGAAAATGTGAATACTTTCACATGAGTAATGATTGTGTATAAGCAGTTTGAGGATTTATTAAATACTGGTAAATAAACAATTAGTGAAACCAAAAGTTTCACATTTAGCTCTGGCATTGGACTTACTTAATGCATGATTCAAGGATTGTCCATTCATAAATAGTGTGTGTATGTTAAAGTGAAAGTGGTAAGTCTTGAACTCTTAGTCTACCTATAATCCTTTTTCACTGAACTTGTTTTGTTAAGTGTATGAACTAAAATTCAATAAACGTTTAGTAGTATGTAATATGTTAGACAAAAAATTTTAAAAAGTGTGTTGAAGTTAAAGACCCTTGGTGTAAGTTTATGTCAATGACAAGAGTGTGAAACGGTGTCGATGAACTGATTCCAAACTTCAAGTTATTTGAAGAGAGGAAATCTGACGAACTATTTTTTCAACAACTGTTTATTTTCAAGTTTAATAGAAATGAAACTCTTGTGTTTGGATGAAATGAAAATTGGATTTGTTTATTGGTAATGAATAGTGTAGTCCCTAGGTAGAAGCTGGCAAGTATAGTGAAAGAGTTAAGAGTCTTGTGGCGACCTGGTTATAGTGGAAGGTAAAACAGTGTGCTGGCTCAGTGAAAGAGAGAGGGTTTGCGAGGGAGAAAGTGTTCTCATAGATTGTGTAAAAGATTTATAGGCAGTTCACATATACATAGTGTACTGGTGATACATGTGCAGCATATGGTGTTTTGAGTGACGTTCTTAGTTTAACCAAATAGCTAATACTGGTGGTGTTCGGTGTGGCTAACGGATATTATTAATGAGAAAAAAACACTGGGACTATTGGTTAGCAGCTTGGCATGGACATTGATTAACTCTGTCTAGAATACTGGTAGCTTTAATAGAAACTATTTTGGAGAATGGCCATTTTTCCCAAAAAAATGTCTTTGTGAATAACTAACTGAAATTTTGTTTCATAGATGAAATAGATCAGTGTTACTGTGTTGGTTGCTCATTACATGTACAAGAAGTGAGTAAAGTGAGAGTGGTTACAGATAGTGCATTGACTTATTGACAAGTGTGGTGAATACATTCTATAACTTTGGATTTCGAAAGTTATAATAAGGTTGAAAACAAAACTGTGTGTACGTTTAAGTACTTTTATTACCTGTTGGATGCAAACTAGGACTTACAGGAAACTTGTTGTATGTTTGCAGATCTGACACCAAAAGAGAAGAAACTGCTGGAATCAATTAGGGAGAGGAAGGCCCAGCTGCTGGAAGAAATTAAAGTAAGTCCATAATTGTTTACATATTTAAGGAGGCGGTTAGGAAGGAAAAGTCAATATGCATACATGTTTATGTGTGTACTGTCATGCTCTTGGCATTGCTGTCAGTATCAATACCAAATACTTAGTATGGTAATAGTTTACCCATTAAACGTTTTTGTGCATGATCATACACACTGTTCCTTCGGGCAAACCTTTTGATAGACCCATATGTCTTTGAACTCTACCATCAGGAAATGTGAAAAAGAACGTTAAATATCAACAAATGCATACAGCAGAGAATTGAAATCTAAGTCTGTTTAGTTAATATCAAGAATTGTACAATAAAGGCTGTGTATTTGTTTTCTTGTACTTTTTTGTCATACTGAAATAAGTTTAATCTACATGCTGTGTAGCTGTTTTTTAATGTACAGCTGGGATTAAAAAGCTGTTTGAAAAATAGTTTAGATATTAGTTTTACAAAGGATAGAATATACACAATACATGCTATGGTAAATTAATTCAAGCAATTATATGTACAATCCTTGATATATGCCAAACAAAATTTCACCAACTTTCCTACATGTTATTCACTGGCAGGTGTTCAGAGATGTATTAACTAGTTTATTTTCCTTTTTCACCTACAGCGGTAAATGCAACTGTTTTCAATGGTATTCCTCTGATTAACCACATACAGCAAGCTGAGATATCTGTAATGATTGTCTAACAGTTAAGTCTAGCTATGTGATCATTGCACAGATAGATTTGTCTTGAGAGATTTAGTAAAAGTTGTAAATTAATCATAGCTTTCTGAAATATCAGGTAATAGAAAACAATCAAAATATTGGCTTGGTGAATATTATAGAACACTACTTAGATGCTGGGTTAGTTATAAATACAAGAATTACAATCCACTCCAGGCTGCTTCATATCTTAGTGGCTTTGTTGCTTTCTATCACGAGCTGCTGGTCATTAATTTGTAGGGAAGCCCAGATGTAAATAATTACCATCCACATAAAACAGGGCTTATAAATATTGCTGCTTCTGGTAAATACTGTAAACTAATAATTGTTCTCAGCTATTTAGTTTTATGTTGAATTTGTGTAGTGTACTATTCAATTGTTTTTAGATACAATATAGTATTTATAATGTTAGATCCTCTGCTGTGCAAACAGAGCGAGCCATAACAGTTTACACATTTACTGCTTATATCTGTGAGCGGATGTCAAAAAGATAGAAAAAAAGTAACAACAATGAAAACAAACAAAATGCATCACAGTTTTTAAAAATGCTGATGGGACACGTGAAAGTTAAATTGCTGCAAAGGTTGACCTTCACATTCAGAGTCACATTTAAATGAATAGGACAACAGCAGAAACAACATTTAAAAACTTTCAAACTCAATCTTTGGTTTACAGTTTTTAGAAGTCAAGAGCTATGAAAGCCAAACAAGATAATAAACTTCTGGTGGGTATGTGAAGTCTAAATTAGATAGTGGTGTTGTGTTGTGGAAGATGTTGCAGTATTGGGATTAGATTACCAGTCAATGATTGATCAGTCACCAATATAGCCTTAGGACTTGGTATAAAGTGTTGGTTTTTTAGTTGTAAGGTAATTGTGTATAGGTATGATAGTGTGTTGACACATGTTTAAGTAACTGTTGTATCACATGGCTGTCTTTGCATTGATGGTGATACAGATTTAAGGTGACGATAAGCTGGCTGTTTTCACTGAGATACAAACAGACTGGGGATGTAGAGACATTAATTGGACTTTGACATTGTGCACTGGCCTTACATTTGTACTTTGGATGTGATATAATTGACTTGATTATTTACTCGCCCCCAGCTTTTTTCTACTTCAGTGATTAAACATAATAATGGATTTTAAAAAACACCGTTTAGAATTTGGTTGAAATGTTAAATAGTTGGCCATCTCAGAATATACAATAGTTTTTTTTATCGGAATAGCTTTTCTTTTAGCTGATTTTTTCAGTACTTGTACACAATTTGGTTAAACTGTTTTTGCTTGGACTAGTATTTAAAGGATACCCAGTTTTATAGTAGATACTAAACAAATGTGACTGATGTAGTCTATCACACTGTTTTTGGACAATCCAAAGTTTTTGAATGTTCAATTCTTCAGACCTAACTAACAAAAATGTATTGAAGTGGGAAAATATGGAAACAAATTGTTATCATGTGAAAATGCAGGCAACCACACATCAAACAAATGTTACATGGAAATACAATCAAACAGACTCCATACACACAACTGACAACAAAGATATAACAGTAGACAGAGATCCTACATGAACATTGTGTCTGCATACTCTTCATTCTGTGTGGTTAGAGATCTAAAAGCTAGTGTTGTATTCTTGTTGCTGCAGTAGCCGGTAACGTTATCGTTAGAGCAGAAGGATGAAGATTTACGAATGTGCATTGTTTACAGGGTGTTGTGCATTCTTGTTGCTCAGTCTAATACAATGATGTTGAAAAGTACAATGTAGAAATAAGTTACAATACAAAGCAGATATTTCACTTCATTACAACTCTAAGCATAGTACTAAACTGTTACAAACTGCTATCAGATTTACAGATGTATGAAGTGTAGTTGCATTCTCCATGCATGTCTTTCTCAGTACCTTTGGTGTTGTCTGTCACTTCTGTAAGACTGATGGCAGCTGTTGATAACTTGATAAGGCTACAGTTACTTCCATCATCTTAATTTATCTTCCATAATGTTTTTGTTGACTGCAAAAGTGTACTATCTGTTCCTATATAAATAAGTAGTTAAGTCATTTTGTACACCCTCTCTCACCCTATGAGTGAAGGAGTATATAAGCCAACTGTCTCTGTTTTACATGGCACTAAAACCATTTGTGCTCCTATATGCTAAGACTATTACATGAAATGAAAGTAAAGCTGTCATATCTGGTTTTCAATGGCCTAGCACATACAGTACTTTGGTGTGGATCTCCGTCCATGTGTAGATTAACATGTTAGATAGCAAAAGATATGGTTAAGAGTCCCATGTGGCTAATACTCAAGATTAGATAAATTAATGGGAGGTTGAATGTTCAAGCTAAGGAAGTAAGGTTCATTGAATGTCAACATAAGTTTACCCTGATGGACAGATAGTTGGCAAAAACAATTGTGCTGTTGGGATCCAGAAAACAACATTCATATTTCAAGGCAATAGCTGACACATTATACAGTTTTGTGAGTGATAATTGCAAAGCCTTCAGTAGGAATGCTACCCTTAGGTTAGCAACTGCATCTCATATAGCTTAGTACTGGTTGGTAAACCAGGAAAAATAGACAACTAGTAGATACTGTTGAAAATGGCATACACCAATTCTACAAAGCCCAAAGTACATTTTGCTTTTAGTTTAAAATGTATTATGGCAAACTGATACGGCCATCTGCAGTCTGGTTTTTAAACAAATTCAGAGGTTGCAAGAGTATGCTTCATGCTTCAAACTATATTAATAGTATGGTACAAAATCAAAAGTTTAATAACTGTTTACATTTTTTCAAGAACCATAAGTCATTAACCATATGTACATACTAGCTAGGTTGAAGTAATCATGGTGTATATTTATACTACAGCTCCATGTAGTGATGTAAGGTGTACATGACATGGGTTCAGGAAGTAAGGAGAGAATAGTTTTACATTTATTAAATTATGTGTATATGATATAAGATATAAAGATTATAAGTAAAAGTTGTCAAGTAATCCCCATGTAAGGATGTATAAAAAAGTTTACACTTGTTACCATGAAGTCATTAATTTTTGTGGGCGTAAAATTGCATTGTTTTCCTAAAAAGGACAATTTTACGGGCATTTGAATTCATAGAAATACATGTGGACACATCATGGACATTCCCAATTACTAGAATTTTGTATGTGTTGACATTTGAATGTGTGGTTTATCTGACCCGTAAAATACACATTCCACAGTATTAGTAAGCATATCTCTGAGCAGCCTCAACTCAGTTACATTAACCCGAAATTAATTGTATCACATTGTTTATCCAAATAGATACATGTACACATATGAAGTTATCATGTTTGTTTACACTTGTAATCTAAGGCATCTAGAGAATGTGTCATAGGTGATGCTGTTATTATGTAACTATGTCAGGCAGAGATTAATGTTACCAATCAACAAACAAGTCAATGTACAGAGAAATGTTTAGTCATATCACCTTGTATCAAGTTACTCTTTCTAAAAATGGTAATAAAATAAAACAAATTAATTTTCCAAATCATCTGGAAACCATGACATACCGTAGATTTGAGTCATTTAGTCCAAACTCATTCAATTTGTTTCATAAAATATGTACTTGAAAGGTAGATTGATTATTAAGTTTAGTGGCAGCAGTTTTTAACCATTCAGACTTTTTTCTATAATACATGTATAGAGTTACAACATTCTTGGTCATTATTTAGCCCTGGTTTAATCTTAGTGTTGTATGAAGTAAGAACTTAGTTTCTGCAGTATTGTTTCAGACTGTCAGTTATTGTTCACCATTGCATCTCAGCAGTAACCTGTCTTCTACCATTAGTTTAACCATGTTTAGGGTACTTAATGGCTTTCCCAAAAGACTTCAGAAGAATCCGAGTTACCATGGCAACCTAGTGGGAATGAGACACCAGATTGTTTTTAGTTTGAGAGTGACATGTCATGACGTTCGTTTATGGTTCTGAGTATATTGTTGTTTATGTCTGTGACTCCCTCGAGGCCGTCTGCTTGGTACAGATGAGATCACACATGGGATGCAGCAGGCACTTTTTTCTCAGTTCAGTAGCTTTGTGATTTTCTTCTTCAGACATTATACAAAAAATATGGTGTTAACTTCATTTTTGTTTTTCATTTGATCTTATCTATAATTGTCAATTTCTGTAAACAGCGATTTGCTTATCATCAGTTTTTCATACATTTTTCAACTAAGAAGTATTCACCTTCACAGCCTCTTGATAGCAAAGATCTTTGGGTCAAGTTCTGATAGCTACAAAGTCTAGGATAAATAGCCCTATAGTAAAGTTCATATTGTTTCACTAGAGAGCATTATTGTCTCTCTGTTACTTTGAGTGTTTGGAAAATGAGTATATAAGAGAAGGCAATTGTCCAGTGATAGATGGTGCTCATTTACTGTGACATCCTGAAATTATTACTTCCATCAGAGATAAGTGAACGTTTTTCAAAGAGACTATCATCCTGTTTGCATCTGGTTTTGTTTGTGTCTATGTCTAAATGAGTTACATACACTAGACTAAGAAGTTAGGACATGTGATATAGAAACAGTTGTTTTTATAGAAGATTTGTTGGATGTCTCTTTTGTTTTCTCTCCATGTTTTGTTGTTGTCAAATAATCCAGTCACACATTATGAAAGGTATTATTTGTATGGTGCAATAATAATGATCACTGTAATAAAGGTCATGATGTGTCTGCTTTATTGCTAGTAATGAGTTTCCTGGCCTTGTGTGATGCAGTTTTATGATTGCTTTGTTGACCTTTTGGTTACTTGGTTTTGGTAAATGGTATGGTTAAAGTTGCAACTCATATAGTACAGAATAAGAAGACAGTATAATGTTGCACACAGTCTCCATTGTGTAGGTTCCCAGGGGAAAATAAGTGGGAGTTATAACTAATGATCATTTTGAGATATTTAGGAAAATATTGAAATAAACCATCTCTAATGGCCCCTGTTTAAAACCAAGATGCTCTATTATCATTCACGGTGTCTGAAAACCTCAAGGTCAATCTATGTCTCTGAGAAACCTTTATAGAAAATAGAAAAAGAGAGAACGAAAAACCATGACATACATACGTTTTACTTTAGAACTCTACAGGTTAAACAAGTCTAGTAGATGTTTAGTGTGATGGCTTTCAAATTGCAAAAAAACTAAGATATTTAATCGTCAAATTGATAGAAACCTGGAAAGAAAAAGTGGAATATTCATACAACTTTCTCTAGGGAATAAAGTGAGATATTACAGCCAGAGTTTTTTGAGTTCTAGTAATAAATAATATAGACTTTGGCAGAGATTTTATGCTTGGTATAGCTAATGCTGTTGCTAATATTGACAGAAACACTTAGACCTATATGTGATGTATGGTGCCTATAAGGAAATCTTTAGATGATATTCCATTGCAAGGGAAGAAGATGCTCTAGTCATACAAAGAGTTCAGATTTATAGTGTTTGGCTTAAATCGTTCACCATTCGTAAGTAGGTATATATACATTGTAAGGGCTTGATTTATAACTGTTCTCTCATGTTTCTTTTCGTGATATCTATTTTGATTTATGAGACTGTTATAAAAGAATGACATACAATAAAACATGTGCTGCTGGGCTCTGGGCTCGAATGGGTAAAGAAGACTTGGGTAACTTAAAAATGCGAAAACGTGACATGTATCTCTCTTATTTAGCATTCCAAATCAAATGTCCGTTATACCAGAATGTGACATTAAGTTGCTATTCAAAGTCATGAATTGACCTCTGGCTCTAAACCGAGCTCAGGACCTTGCATCAATTTGTGGATTAATTTGATATTGGATGTAACAGTGTGTGTATACAATATTAGTGGTGTGATAAGAGACATAGTTAGGAGATCCTGGGATATATGTAGATGTAATAGGTCACAATCAACTTTAAACATGTCATAATGTGGACTGTTCTTGTTTGAGAAAGCAGCCAAAAAGTGCTTTAAGTCTCATATTGATGGATTGTCCATAAGTGGATGCTCATTATACTAAGTTTTGATGCCAAACATGTTGTGATTTAGACAAGCCGTGTTTTATATGAATGTTCGATTTTCAAAGTGACAGGGGACCAAAAATGTTAAGTTGTGTTTATATTTTGTGTGATTCAAGAGCATTAGTGTTGTGACGATTTATTCTAAATGACAGAAAAGGAGCTTTGTCTATGGACCTACTTCTACCTGCCCAAACCATCACAACAACCAAATGTAAGACACATAGACAAACATTAGTGTTCTCTATGAAGCTGAGACAGCTTAAACTTGTAAAATGCAGTCTTCAAGTTGCAACTGTTCTTTAAAATATATCACTGGACAGTGCAGTAGATTCTCTCAGCCCCTCGGTACAAGTGTATGATACATAGTGGGTCTCAGCTTCTTTAACAGCTCTAAGCAACATTGTATAAGCTGGTATTGTGAAGGAAAGATGTCTGAAAACACACAACAATGTTTTTGTAGCTTGTTTGTACATTATTTTGATTCTCTTTGTTATGCAGAAAATGGTCAGTTACATATATAGACATGTTGTAAGAGATACAGGGTTAAGCTGACTATGTACCTACTTATTCTTTTCTTGAAATGCAAATTATGCGATTGAACTTTCACATTTGACCAGGCTTTATAAAATTACCAACACCACACAAATGCTGCTTTGGGCTTTTTTTCTCTGCAGTTATATCGGGCCAAATGTGTGACCTTCTGTTGAAGCTGGTAAAACCTAATCAATACAATGAGATGTTGGTGTTATATCTCATTGATCTTAATTTGATGCTAGCCAGAGTGTTCAAGACATACAAGAAAGTCCAGTTGGTCAAGAGTTAAAGCGTAACTGTTGTAAGTGCAGTGGTCTTACAGTTGTTCTTACACTTACTTTGAGGTCATTCATTGATCTGCTGTAATGTGGTCAGTCAGAGTGTTGGAACCAATTAACGGTCAGACAAGAGACAATAAACAGCAGGCTATTATTACTAGTGTTTTAGAGTGGTATCTTGGCGTGAGGGGTATTGTAATGTAGCCTGAGATAGCCAGTATAAGTGAACATGTGATCATGGTTATAGATAGGTGTGTTACGTTTGTTAGAAAATAACACTCTCAGGTCAAAACATACATGTG
>ENA-OREC01000804-OREC01000804.1-marine-metagenome-genome-assembly--contig:-NODE-804-length-13973-cov-13.328872_pt1 | contig 13973 bp, 10 predicted proteins | sample MGYA00248626_ERZ508543 | MGnify/ENA primary metagenome ERZ508543 (study PRJEB26211, sample SAMN05518279) | marine metagenome | isolation source: Puget Sound, Washington, USA | host: Bankia setacea... | reverse complement strand
AAGCTGTTATTAAGGACGGAGAAGTTAAACAACATAATAAGCTGTTATTAAGGACGGAGAAGTTAAACAACATAAGAAGCTGTTATTAAGGACGGAGAAGTTAAACAACATAATAAGCTGTTATTAAGGACGGAGAAGTTAAACAACATAAGAAGCTGGTATTAAGGACGGAGAAATTAAACAACATAAGAAGCTGTTATTAAGGACGGAGAAGTTAAACAGCATAATAAGCTGTTATTAAGGACGGAGAAGTTAAACAACATAAGAAGCTGTTATTAAGGACGGAGAAGTTAAACAACATAAGCAGAATAAGGAGAACTACATATTTCAAATACAAAATAAAGCTATGTAGTTATATACGGAATATGTTATTTTATACCAATATTTAAACGTAACGACATCCAACTTAATTCAATACAAATCCACTAAATATATCCATAATATAATATGTTATTAGTAGTCCATACAAAATCCACTAAATATATCCATAATTTAAAATGTTACTTCTAGTGCATAAACGTTGACAACCATAATGAAACTACTATCGAGGACGGAGATGGTACAATACGTACACGAGAATAAGGAGAACAAAAACATTCAACCTATTCCAACGAACACAATTTAAAGCCAATTCAAATCCAGTAACCATACATCTATACTAATAGTTCAACGTTAACAATAATGTTATTCTGTTTGTAGGTGGAGAGATAAAAGGTGGGAAAGTGTCGGACAGCGTCGAGTTCTACGACGCTCATACTGACACGTGGACACCAACCACGAGTCTGCCTCGTTCACGTGTAGACCATGCAAGCTGTGTGGCGGGAAACAGATTGTACGTGTCAGGTGGTATATCTAACCTGAAACACCAATGCTCTAACGTCTTCTGGTGAGTATTCATAGAAACGATCCAGAAAGAAACATTTTAAGTGTCGACATATATGTTGTACTCAGAAAATAGTTGTTCTTTTAAAAGCTATTCTAAATGATGATTATCTTTTTCAAAAACGATATCATCACTATCAGATTAATACATCTAGTAAGCAACATATACATATATCAGACCGTTTAAGTCTATATGCAATGGTTTTGGTCAGTATACACAGGATAGCCAACACGCCTGTTTTCATAAAACCTGGGCAACTCAGGAAATTGAAACGGTTTATTAATCTCATTTTCAATTTAGAAATAAATGTTCTCTGGATTTAATGCGTGTTAACAGTGATTAAGAATGTTCTATTCGTTAGTCAATAATAATGGGTATAGGCTTCCCTTGCGAAGGATTCTAAAGGCATCGTGTTACCTTGGTTTTCCGTTAACATAATATCTTCTTTCGGAACGAGCCTTAACGCTGGAAAGTCTCGTGACTCACACTACTATTAGTTCATTAAAACTTCTGTTCTTATTTGTTATCTCATTAAAGCTGTTTTATTCTGTCAAGTGTTAAAAGCGTTCACTGAAATGTGATTTTTCTATTGGGAATAATCTAAGCTATTTTCTCCTGAATACTCTAAAGACGTTCCGCTATAAAACATAACTTTATTGAAGGTTATCTGTTACTTTGGAGATAATTTATTAATTAAACATGTAGTGTAAGACTCCCCTGACAAGCGTTAAAAGTGAACGGAAGGAGAAAGAAAAAGATCTATGTTCAAGGGAAGCGTGACTCACGTGAAACCATGGAGTCGTGAGCTATGGCTGACTCAGAGCATGCGCCGTGGGGATAGGACTTCGGAAACCCTTTGGTAACATCGGTAAACCCCTACACGCGTACGGTACCACGGAATCCTTTGGTACTTATGGCAATGATCAGTAAATAGGCTATTGGACATGGTTGGCATTGGCTTGTAATTAGAGCGGCTTTTAATGACCATTGTTGGCTATTCTTTGTATTGTGGCTGGGTTTTCAGAAGATCAAAAGCAGCAGGATGTGCCAAGTGACCACTGGATCGTGATTTAACGACATAATTGTTGGAGGGAAAATGTTGGTTTTCATGTTCACTCTGAGTGGATTAATGAACGAGAAGATGAGTCAACACTCACTTCTGAGCCAATATTGACTTTGTATTAAAACTTTATCGACCAATGACCCCTAAAACAATATTGGAAGGAAGATGTGGGCATCTAAGTCGATCATTCGTGACGCTTGTATTCAATCAGTTTTACAAGTTACTTCTGTAATAAGAACGAAACTGTGATCAGAAGAGGAATTGTTCACTAGTATAATAGAAGCAACCGTACATGTCATAACTATTGGTAATATCGTTTACAAAGAGTCCGCATGAGAGTTTTAAACATCAAATTCAAAGTATAAACATGTTGGTTTAAATGATGTAAGTCTTTCATGTACATTGACATTGACTACTAAACTGAATCATCATACACAACACAACGCTCGTAAACATTGACTGAATAGGAGAAGTGTTTCAAGCTTCCATATATTACTTTCTCAAGACATCGATGAGTCATACAAAGGGCCTGAGGTTGACAAAAACACGTTAATAAAAGGAAATAAAATATCAAACACGAGCACTAATATTGTTTCCTGGAAGATGCTAATTGAGTTATTATGTGCAAGCAGACTCCACGACGCGTATTCTCCTGTGAAGAAAATGTCCTGTGGTTGTTTTACTCAAGTTTCTTTGAGACAAAGTAGTTATTTCGCCGACTGTTTTGTGCATATTTAGATTCGGCACTTATGCTTCGATACGCATTGCTTTTAAAAATAGCGTCCATACATGTCAGCAGTATATAAATAACGTTGGCAATGCCCTAATTAAACGAACTCGTGTGTATACAAAAACCAAAAACAATGTCTCCGCTAAGAACTATAAAAAACAACAAGGAAAAAATAATACACTAGAAAAGTAATACATAGAATACCAAAGGAAAAGAAATAAAGTAGAAGCTTATTTTACGATATTCAATATGTCGAATGGCCTTTTGAGGATTGTTCTGTCAGTAAAAGAGAAGCAGATTATGATCAAACATCAGACAGTATATTAAAGCAACTGCACTCAAGGTCACCAAACAAATAATTAATTTCGCTTTCGCCCTTAAATATTATTCTTTGTGTGAGTTTAGTCTAATAATGTTCAAAAATGAATTAAAATGTGCGATTAGAAAATATAGCAAAAGCAGTATTGTTTGGCCTTTTTTAGGTTATCTATAAGTTATTCGTATTTCAATGTCCCACGTAAACATCTTACACTGATGTTCATGAATTGGATTTCAATTTACGCCACTTGGTCATATGGAGCGCGGTCGCTTTAAGTCAATTTTCGTAGCAATATATTCTACATGCAGCTGCAATAAAAATAAATACAGTCCACCATACAAAGTGATAGAAAGAAGTCTGGGGATCCCGTTATAAGCTTCACAAAAAATCTTCGACATTTTAATTTACTCTTTATTACGTTTACATGTATAGTATACAAGGTATGTGGCCATGGACAACGCATTGATGGGTCTAAATATGAACGTATAGTATACGAGGTACGTGGCCATGGACAACGCATTGATGGGTCTAAATATGAACGTATAGTATATGCCACAATAAAATCACAGTAGTATATGTCTTTAGAAACTTCAGTCTGGCGCTTTAGTACGTAATGCGAATTGCTACGATAATTAATCAATAGCAGGTCGACCACCACAGCGAGCATAATTGGTTGTTGACCGCCAAGTGGCGCACTAAAGGTTTTCAAAAGACGTAAATTGTCATAATTGCCTGAAAGATACATGCATGGTCACGATGTTAACGATTTACTACCCACATACAATAAGCATGACAACTGCCAATGCCACTAACACCAGTATGTGTCCACATCTTGTTGGGTTCACATGTGTCTTTCCGTGATTCAAGGGACAGGGTTCCATGTTATGTTTTTGAATGGCAAGCATGACATGGGCACATGAATGTTTTTATACTCTGTAGACACACTGGTCGAAACACCTGGCGTCAATAGGCTGCATCTTAGTTTCATATGAGTCTAAAATGTATCGCCTAAAACATGTACCTGAAAAAGAGATATGACGATGGTTTATATGAAACCTTCTGACCAACAATTTTACTTTGTTTAACAAGAGAGTAATAGAGCATCAAACTGTAATACCATATCACAAACATGCAGTATAAGGAAATAGCGAGCGTCTGACCAGGCTCTATAGATTCATATAATTATAAACTCTGACTCTACCGCGATGAAAATGTCTGTGTATAATAAACGTTTGCTCCAAATAGAAAAGTGTACGTAACAATAGTCCAGAAACTATTTCTATCATATGGGAATATCATTATATGTATGTCTGTTTGAGTTTAGAAAGTTATTAATTGTCATTTGAGGCTAACTTTCAGAAATCAAAGTATCATTAGGATATCGCATTATTTTCACTTTCCTTTTTAACGACACAGTTTGGGTGACAATTTGACTATGATTTAAATGATTCCTAGAAGTTATGTATCTAAATGCCTCCTAGAAGTTATGTATCTAACTGCCTCCTAGAAGTTATGTATCTAAATGCCTCCTAGAAGTTATGTATCTAAATGACTCCTAGAAGTTATGTATCTAAATGACTCCTAGAAGTTATGTATCTAAATGACTCCTAGAAGTTATGTATCTAAATGACTCCTAGAAGTGATGTATCTAAATGACTCCTAGAAGTTATGTATCTAAATGCCTTTATTTTGTGAGTAATCCATTGCTCTTCGCAGACGTTTCCTTAAATAAATAGCAAATCTTACGTAGTACACAACACATGCGCGAGTTTCAACTTTCTTCCAACGCAATCATCATTACGAACTGGTAGCGTTTCTCTTCTTACAGCCGTTAATGTGAAATATTAGAAGTGTGCATCAGTTAGTAACGTTATTCGACTTTACAATTAATACTGATCTAATGGACACTCGTGTCGATTACAGAAATGCAAAGTGGAACTCAATTAAAAGGAAAACGAAACTCATGACGCATACCAGTAGAAGTATGTTCAACAAAAACAACACAAACTGAATCAATTAAACGAGTATTGGCCGATTTTCATATTTTCAAAAAAAGTTAAGATATAAATAAATTATTAAATAAACGCACGTGTTAAAAAGAATGAAAACACATGTGTAAACTTAAATAGGAAAGCGGTGAAGAAAATAATAATTGGTCAAGTGGTCAAGTGGTCTAGTGGTTATAATAATACAGTGTATCCTTCCATGAACTGCAAAATACAAGTCATAAGTAATGTCTATGTTTAAGTTGTCTGTGATTTCACCATCTAATTGTTGCACTGTTTAATGACACTAACAAGTCTATAATTAATCATTAGGTGCAACAGTTATACCTTTTACAGACAAATTGTTAATTATCAGATACAAATTTAAGTAATGAGACTGAAACTGGTCAGAAAAGATATTTGAAATTGGTTCGTTTAACTATCACTGTTAGTAATAAGTGTACATAAGAACCGATGTTGTGTGGTCTGTATTTGGTACGTCTACTCATCAGATGACTAAGTTGAAAAGTGAGCACAAACTAGGACATTCCAGTGAAGAAGGGTAGTCATACTAAATTGCTTAGCTACTTAGGAATTGTGGAGAATGACTTATCTGAAAACGCAGTTGGCATTGAACAAGTTTTAAATGTGAGGATATGTTTAATTTTAAGGCTCTGTCTGAACTCTTTTCAAAAACTGACACACATTTACCGGTCAAGTCTTATGAAGGAACATGACAACTACAAAGTAGCTGATAGCCAAACAACACACAACTAGCTCTGTCATTATCAGTAATGTCCAGATTTAGAATGTGACCAACTGTATGACTTTAGATATTAATTCAATCCTATTAGTAAGTTGTACTTTTAGAACAGTATGTATTGTAGATTGCATAACTTTTTAATTTAGTTATAAAACGTCCTCCTGTCGTTCAAGAGCTAGCTGGCGATGATAGCATAACTGTCCTATCAGATGAACATATACCTCAATACTTACATGAGTTTGTCCTTATTCATATTGTATCAAGCATTGATATATATATAGACTAAGACGTGATGAAATAAATGAGTTAAAGTGGAAAATGAAATGAGTAAGTAGCGAATTCAAAAAGATCCATATAGTTGATCCTTTTGACGATCGACACCGCTGATTGGTAAGTTATCGATTAGTGTGTAGCCAGTACTCAATACTAGTCACTGTCCATTATGTGAGTTGCTAACGGGAAGTGGTCAGTCCATGACACAGTGTTCTACTATTTCGTTACGATAACATGCGTAAACAGACCAGGTAAAATTAGTATGGGAGTAATAAAAGTGATAATTAATAACTTGGGAGGTATTGGCCAATGAGATATAATGCAATAAGTAAGTCATTATGAAGAACTTTACAGACTTATAATATTGGCATCAACAGTTACAAGGAAGTTTTGGGAATGTGCGACTCTGTCTTCATGGAGAAATCAATTTATTAATAATGTATTACGTGCGCATTGACTCCAGCGGTGCCTGATAAGTCATTGGCTGCATGATGTTGGCTAAACAAAGGATGTATAAAGTATCCGAGAGATGACCAATAAATGACAGGTGTTCAAGAAATGGGTTATTTAGCAGACACGTATATAATGTTAAATATCATCTGTTTGTTCAAGGGATATTGTTTTCATTTAGTTTAAATAGTGTTACTGTGTTCCAAAAGGATACCTATCCATTACGTTGTCAGCTAACCACATACCTTAAACATAGAGGTACATGGTATACCACACATACTAGACATTAATACTGCGTTTTATTGAGTAAGATATTGTTCTTAAATTAGTTAGAAATGAAATTCAAGAATAGATATAAAGTATGCTGCACATCTGCTTGGTACGCAATACAAGAAGAAGCATTGTGAGTAGCTCAACACGATCTTCTTGCGGAGTTAAAATAATTGAGAAAATTTAACGATCGTTAATTGAAACTCCTCACAGTCGCGCTAGTCATATTGCAGCAGGTGTCGAACGATACATTGGTAAAACAAAAAGCTCCTTTCATCTGAAACACGCCTTTGAGATAATTATAACGGAGCTATTGATCTCGACTGGAAGAGTTAGTCACCCATAACCAAATATTACGAACGGTCAGACACCGACAGACGAGTCGTTTACAGAACTTAGTCATTAATTTTCCCCCGATTAATTGGTAATGTGTGTACCCCTTTCGTTACAAATATTCACTCAATGATATGATTGTTTTACGTTCGTTGTTTGAGTTTTTTCTTCTCGCCTGCTGCAAGATACCAGGGCGTTTCAAAGAGTATGAAGGGAAACATCGGACGAAAACTTAGACGTAACTGTTTGATTAAGCCAGATCAGATAACAAACATTTAGTGATTTATTTAGTTTCGTTTTTCTCTTTGATTAAGGTTACAGAGAGTAGCGCTTTACACGTGACGACCGGAAACAGTTGGCACGTGACTCACAGTAACGCCGTGACTCAGTTCTAAACGATAAAAGACGAGACTTTGTCTGAGACTCTGGGGCTGGTGTTTCCACTATTGTTAGTATCGTGCCATATGAATTTATATCGATGAGATGGAAGGTGGCCATAATTGAGTCAAGTTAGTTTTTTTTTATAAAAATGAATAATTGTAATGATAAAAAAGAATCAACATGTAATTGTTTGTCTTAATTGAAAAATAAATATATATATATATAAGAGAGAGAGAGAGAGAGAGAGAGAGAGAGAGAGAGAGAAGAAAGGAGGGGAGATAGAAGAAATTGGAGAGAGAGAGAGAGAGAGAGAGGAAGAGAAAGGGAAAGAGAATAAAGAAGAGAGATAGAGGAGGGAAGAGAGAGAGTGTATGTGTACGTGATGTCCATATGTATTGCGTTAAAATATGAACTAACAGTGCAAATGTCTTAAAGCAGTTTATTCATGACAAAACCATATTTCACTCATTCAAAATAAATGAAATGTCTCTACTGGGCAATCAACATGTGTGTAGTTTGAACGACTACACTATCAGAAGTATTTGATAAAAAAGGGTGCAAGTTCGAGCGTCAAACTAATAGTTAAAGAAAGGTAAATCGGCTTGAGATTACAAACAACTAAACACGGTTACATAGTCAAACGTCCAACGAAATAATAAAACTAGAGAAGTAAATATTCTATAGTTAACAATGTGGAATACATACAAGGTTCACAACAGCTGTTGCCGTTTAGTGCCGTACAATTAAATAAAAGGTAAAGTATTGACCCAAGGGAGGCAACGCTGTTAGGTGCTTACACTCAAATGTTGAAGGGTTATCTCTCTTGCAACGTTTTCCACTTGCGACTCGCGAGTTTCACTAGGGACGGACTTAGATGTGTACGGATATCAACGTCTGTTTAGTCAAAGGGAAGTAATATAAATACTATAGTTTTTAACATAGTTCTCTATACATTGCAGGGTGTATGATTTACTGACGGATTCATGGACAGAACCGTGCCCCCATGTGTTCTTACCACACGACAGAGAGAAACATGTCATGGTCCCCTACAAGAACGACATTTACGTCATGGCCGGTAGATATACGTTTTTTTTCTTTTATCATCTCGCGAGTTATAATTATCGAACGTTGTACTATATGTAAGAGATAACCGGTTGATAGTTGTAACACTGGAAGTAAAGTAATTCAAGTCTTGGTCAATAGTATTAGTACGTACAGCTGTCTTGTATTTGTACTTTGTTCTGTTGCAAACTGAAAGTGTATAACGCGTATACCGTTTCTTTAAATTGAAAGACACATACTAGGCTGAAGCATATCGATTACACACAACGTAATACGACAATTCTTTGCAGGAACAAGTTTGATATTTTCGTGCAGTCGCTGTATTAATCTGTGATGCTTTTCATTGTTTTCATTTAAGGTCGCGGCTTTGACCAGGAGATATTCCAGGAAAAGGACGAGGGACATGTCTGTAGTTACTCTGTGAAGAACGACGGTAATCAAAGACGCCCGAGATGTTGGGATTTGGAACATCCAACAATGTTTCATACTAGAGTCAACCCAGCACACATAACTTTAGGTACAACGTTACTACATTCATCGTTAGAGTTTCTTAACAAGCGAAGTGGGATTTTTTTTACCTCAACATTATTTTGGTAGCATGTATCATTATATAACAACCAGTTCACAATAGTGTGGATTCTTTAGTTTGTGATGCCCATGTACGTTGGCTTGGAAGCTCCTTGCTTGCTATCTCTTGTGTTTGCTCTGACGGGTGGATCGTTATGACAACTTACATGGTTTTTGATTTCTAAGCCAGTACCTACTTATTTATGTACATATACCTGTAATTGGTGACTTGACCCCATACACTAGTGGTAAAAAGGAGATATGTAGCTGTCTACAGTACATACACTGCTCACTAGTGCATATTTACCTCAAATCTAACTTTATGTCTTTGAGATGCACGAATTAATGTTCCAGTCGTGATTAATGCTCACTGATAACACTAATTTATCATTATTTTCATTATTTCTAAACCATGCAGGAAAACGTGTTTACCTATTCGGCGGAAAAAGTTTCCAGAAGGACCGAGAGATAACGGAAGTGGATTACTACAGTCCAAAGAAACGGAAATGGAAGACAGTGTTCAGTCTACCCAATCGTTACAGCTATGCCAACTTAGACTGCGTGAAACTTACTGTACCCATACATAATAGAGACTTTAACTTTAGTGATGTACAATTATACGACCAATGGGTGTTATGGTAGATAACCTAGACAGACAATACTAGTCCTGATCAAAATTTAAAAACGTTCATGTCATGCGAAATCGAACATTGATATAATTATTCAGAGTAACTATTTGAGTTCCTTTAAAATGTTGTTGTTCAGACTGTTAATCTTACATTACATGGAGTAAAGTAACATGTTATACTACAAACATACGTATATGTTACATGTACCTACTACCACGGATCATGCATCCAAATCGAAGGAAAATGTTGTTCGTTTTCGGGTTATCTATACCAATTGTTTTCATATATATATGTGGTGCTTGTAGTGCTGCTAATGTTTTTAGACATTTAATAAATTGTTTTCATTTCATTTCATTTCTCAGACTTATGATTTATATTTAAAAAACGTGATAATCACATTTATAATAAGAAGTCCCTTATCTTGCGTTAAACGATATATATATATATATATATATATCTAGAAATACAGTCGTTCAAGGTATTCCGGATCATTGTGAGTTCCGGATCAATCCAATGTTGTTGTTTTTGAAAATATTTTTTATTGATAACAACAATTCAATAGTTGCTTTCTGAATACAATATGTAAGTCTTTTTTTCAGTTAACAGGTAACGTTTTTTCGTGATTTTTGACATTTCCAAACGGCAGAATTTTCGGGATGAAAATTGCACCCCTTATAGAATTTACATGCGCACCGGTGTCGGTAAAACTGACATAGAAGTTAAAAGAAGCAAACAACTGAAAATACCAGCAAAGCGCTCATCTTTTCTAACCAAACGGTATGTTAAACTCCCATTTGTATCACTACTAACTGTTTTTGTAATATTAGATGTGTATAAGTGAAGGTAAATTGCAGAAATAAAAAGTAGGTCATCATGCTAGTTTCGGACCACGTTGGATGTTGTATGGGGGATATCTCAAGCGTAACAACTTGGGTTGCAGATGTCTCTGAATGATGCTATCTCTTACAATAGTTTCATGTGAGAATAACGTCTTTGATATTAAGTTTACAGAGTTTAAGTGTTAACAGGTTGAATATTATTTTCATACAAGTTATTTAGATGCTTGATTAGCTAGCCTTAAGCAATAACCTGGTTACTAAAATATACACTAGTTCTTTATAGAAAACATGGCATATAAGATAAAATGCATTTGCTCAACAGAAATATGTCACAAATGCAAAGGGTACTCTTTGAAGAACTATACTACAATATATCTGACTGTATAATAATATAATTATTATGCTACATAAACTAATACATGTATAGGTCTATAATTAAGCTTTTGTTTGTTGTAGAATCTGCAGTAATGGGCCGAAAGAGAAAATCCACAGAGAGTCCGGTACAGAATGCAGCCAAGAAAGTGAGGGCGAGGTACAGCCGCAAGTCCCCAGTAAAAGCTGACCGAGTAAGGCGGGCACTCTATGCTGTGGAGATAAAAAAGGTACCATTAAGAAAGCCAGCAGTAACACAGTAGCAGTTGTCTTATGTCTTTTTACAAAGAAGGCTTTCAGGGGAAGTTAATATAGAAAGAGTAGGAATGGAACAATGTCAGTAGTTCATGTCTCAGAGGAGGAAGCCATAGCAAAATGGCTAATAGAAATGGCTGAGCGAGGTATGGGGCTCAGGCCTGCTGAATGTTTGGACTTTAGCATGTTGGGCCAAACTAACAAAAGAGCTTGTAGACAGGTGGTATATCAGATTTTACAATGGCACATGGGTTAATAGACAAGCCAGCACGTGTGTTTAATGCTGACGAGGCTGGATTTTCCCTGGGCAGTAGAACAGGCAAAGCGATTGGACCTCTGAAGAAACATTCGGCACAAGTTTCACATGTGACCGGTGGACAAAGCAAACAACGACTTACCGTCCTGTTTTGTGGATCGGCAAGCGGAGTGATGCTACCTCCATACATGGTTTTACGGGGCCACGACCACGCAACTATAATCCTCTAACTGGTGGAATAGAGAACAGCGACATAGCATACACACCAAAAGGATGGATGGATTCTGACACGTTTCTTAAATTTATTCAACACTTTGATAAAATACTGTGAAGTTGAAAGACCCGTGATTTTGTTGATTGACAGTGTCAACAGTCATGTTTACATGGGATGGGGAGAGGAATAGAGATGTACAGGCTAGTTCCAAATGCTACACATAGCATACAGCCGCTAGATAAAGGAGTAGTTGGACCGTTGAAAAAAAGATGGTTTGAGGTTGTAAGGCGCTACATTAGAGACAATCCAGGTGCTCCTATAGGAAAAGAAAACTTCACCAAACTGTTGAAGGAAGTCTTTCTTTGTTCTACAAGCCCCTAACAGTCACACACAGCTTCAAGAGTTCTGGTAATTATCCCAGTGATGCCAATGTGGTTACATCTACCATATTGAAGCCATGGCTTACGTTTCTTGAGGAAGCTGACGTTTCTGAGACAGGCATGGCTACACCACAAGAAACAGTTATAGAAAAGAAGCAGGATGTAAGTGACTCTATTGGTGCTCTGACGGCTTTGGAGAGTGTACTTGACACACCTGTACGCTCCAAGTACAAGAAGAGAATAGAAGAGGACTATGATATGGAAGGTGTGTCACCATGCTGTCAAGTATACGAAAAGTTTAACCTCCAATGACATGGTACTAAAACGTCTGTTCCAAGTGCAACTGTGTCACTTGCAGATATTGTAGCATATTATTTGCTGTACATAGTCCACTTCAAAGAGCTGATGATTCTCAGAATGCATGCGGCTTGGAACTCTTAGCATAGGTTGTCTGCTCTGAAGAAAGTATGAAACAGGTGACTGATCTTACCAGTGAACCATCAACATCAAGACAGGCATCTGACATCCCTGGGAACCAAGGTGGCTTTATATATTCCGCACTTCAAAAGTCTATGTTTATCCACATACAGCAACCTATGGAAAGGCCAAACGTAAGAGATTTATTCAAGAACTGCCAGATTGCTTGACATCTCCCGATACAATGAGAAAAAATGACTTTGAGAGACTTGGCTAAAGTAAAACTAACTGCTAATAGAGAGAAATCTGCAAAGCTGAGGTTTGAAAGGGATCTCGCTAAGAAGAAGCAACGTTTATCAACAAAGCCTGGAAAGAGAAACAGAGGTCAACTGAAGACCAAGGCTGTAGAACAAGAACAACAAACTGACGAGGGCAGCATTCAGTGTATGGGTTGCCACATGTCCTGGCAGAAAGATCAGATATTAGGAACAGGCAGTGTCTGGATCCTATGTGACGCATCCAACAAATGGACACACAAGGAGTGTTGTACACTCGCTGTTGTTGTACCTTGAAGAGGATGAACCGTTCCTTTGCCCTGAATGTTAGTTTTGTCAAATGTGCAATACAAACTTGTTGAAATGTGCAAAACTTAGTCTTGATATGTTAAAGTCTTATACGATGTTAAGTGTTCAAGTTCGGTGATCTAGTTTAAGTAAGTTGTAGAACAAAATATTGATATGTTATTTCTGATGTAATTGGGTGAATTTATACATTGATTATCATAGGAAAGTGTAATGTTTTGTACTGCATTCTTTTTAGACAAAATGTTTACAAAGTTTGCTTTTCAACAGTTTATTGTTTTAATTTATCAATGCTATATGCAAATTAATTCTTGCTTTTTTATCATTTCAGGCATCTCAAAAGACTGATGAAAATGATCAAGAAGCTGAAAGCCAGAGTTCTTCACAGAGCAATAACACGATATGTCTACAGAACAGTGTAATTAAGGGCTACCACCAATATCATATTAGACCTCCAATCACTGATCCACGAACACAGTTGATAGGGAGAACAATAACATTGATGATAAATGTGTATGTTTGGTGTGGATTCCAGACGATATGTTGACTGATGATAAACGCTATCTTTATTTATCTGATAGTGTTGGTCTACCAGTAGAACATGTTCCGAGGGAGCTGGCACCAATATTTAGATCTGTGTTAGAAGATGGTGCTCAAACATTTGGTGACCCTGTTCCAAGTACACACCCATGGCCTGAACAGCATGAGCCAGGGGGTGGAATAGTATTACCTTGTCATTACATTATTCAACCTGTATCTACATGTTTCGAAGATACATTGAAATGCCTCCTACATGACAGCTGGCTGTTCAACGAATATTGTCTGTTTTTCATCACACAATGCAAATACAGGTAATGCGTAGTATTTCTATTAGGAACAGAACATGATATTTATTTTAACTTAAGCATATATATACAGCTCATCGTTGCAAACAAAACATATATACATAGC
>ENA-OREC01000803-OREC01000803.1-marine-metagenome-genome-assembly--contig:-NODE-803-length-13981-cov-13.385932_pt1 | contig 13981 bp, 9 predicted proteins | sample MGYA00248626_ERZ508543 | MGnify/ENA primary metagenome ERZ508543 (study PRJEB26211, sample SAMN05518279) | marine metagenome | isolation source: Puget Sound, Washington, USA | host: Bankia setacea... | reverse complement strand
CAAAATCTATTGTGACATTGAAGTTTGCAGAATTCTAATTGTTTACATCATTCAGTCTACTTACAGTAATAATAATAATAAAAAATAGGGGTTAATGCAAAAGGGTTCTATCAGCTTCATTATTCAACCCTTGCCCTTTCACCCCCACTTCATACTTAGGAAACTAGAAAGACAACAAGTGTTTACCCCCACTTCATACTTAGGGAATTAGAAAGACAAAAAGTGTTTACCCCCACTTCATACTTAGGAAACTAGAAAGACAACAAGTGTTTACACCCACTTCATACTTAGGAAATTAGAAAGACAACAAGAGTTTACCCCCATTTCATACTTAGGAAATTAGAAAGACAAAAAGTGTTTACCCCTACTTCATACTTAGGAAATTAGAAAAACAACAAGAGTTTACCCCCATTTCATACTTAGGAAATTAGAAAGACAACAAGTGTTTACAAACCCAGCCAAACAACAGTGAAAATAAGGTAATACAAGCAACGAACTATGAGAACAAACAGTGACAGTTTCTGTTTACAACTGAGCCATAAGCGTTTAATCCTTTTAGCCAATCAATATAAAGTGTGTAAACCAAAATATCAATACTGGCAGCAAATGTTCATCCAGTAAATTAACCTGAGAAATGGTGAACCGTTCAAATTGATACTCACTACAGGCAATGGCATGAAAACATTAAACAGATTGGCATCACAATCAAACAATCTAATGTAACTGAGAAAAAAGAACTCCTATGAAAATAACAACTTTTTTATTTGAATTTATTGTTTATTGGTTACTATTTACATGAAATTATTGTCAACAAACTGTTCAACACATAGTTTATCATAATATACACTGTAGTTTAAATAATTACTATTGTCAACTTACATGTAATAAATTTCTATTTTGTTTACAAGTCTTGAATTGCTTTGTGTTCTACCTACATGTAAGTCCATGAGCTTAAAACATAAATATGAATATTGAAATAAAACATAAAAAATAAAAAATGAGCTTTAACAAAAATATTGATATAAAACATTTAAGTACTGCTTTAACATGGAAGCCTTATACAAAAAACAGGTATGGAAGAGTTTGTAGATTTTGTACATGGTGTATGTGATTGAATGCAAGGCCACAATGAAAATAAATTGTATATTGTTACATGTAACTGTATAATTTATTGTGAAACTTTCGTCAAATAAAGATGTTATTATTATTATTATATTACACTTTCTTTGCACTTTCTTTACTTGCTTATTGCACAAATAGTGAATATTATGTGTACCATTCTAATCCAGCATCCTTGAACCTATTCTTAACAATGTTTAATATACATGATATGTAATGAGAAGCCTGGTCTCCGAGGATGTAATCCAGTAGCAGAGATAAAATGAATAATGTCATTGTGCATAGATAAAACATTAGGCTTTAAAACATATATATATATATAATGTTCTATATCCCCTGTATACACTAGAACTTGTGAAAATTGTCAGCAGATACGCCCAAGCCATTTAAATAACTGATCATGTCTTTTTCAAACGAACGAGTCCCACATATAAGAACAATGCTTGTATCCATGTTTTCACCTACAACAGTTTTGACAATGTCCTGAGTGATTCTTACAGTCTTGACTTTGTCACCATATCTGTATTTCTTGCTTTTGCTGCTAGAGTCTTCCTAGAATAGACAATGCATCATACTCAATATGGAGACTTTGAAAACATGCCATGAAAACTGCAACTCAAAACAAATCATCACAAACCACATAATATGTCCTAAATTTGTGTAAAATTCATTATTTCTCAATATTCTGTAAACATTTACTACCAAAAGAAACAAAAATGAAAAAATGTCTTTGTCACAAAGAGTATGTTTAAGTTTATATAAAAAAATTGTTTTAGTTAGATTGTAAAACAAGCAATTCCTCTGATGCCAATCACACTTGAATCAGTTTCTAGGAAGCAACACATACTGGGAAATGAGGGTAAAGTTTCTAGCTCAAGGGAAACAATGGGAGTCTTTGCTGCGGTTCAAACTCACAACTGACAGACATCCACTGATAAAGGGTACGACATTCTAATCACTGTGCCACACCCCGCTTAGCTTTTACATTGTAACAGACTTACCTGACTAAGATAATATGTACAAGAAAAGTTCCAGTATCCCGACCAATCATCTATCCAGGATTTGAGAGGAATATCAGCGTAAGTCTGACAACCATAGTGCAGCTGTACCAGAGTCTCATCATCTTGGTTTCTCAGAATTGACTGGACAACTTGAGACATTGGAGCCAGGCCTGTACCCACCGCAAACATGAACACTGTATGGTACTGTAACAGTGTTAAATCAAGATAATAAATCGAATGTATTACAATGTCATTTAAATATACATTGTTTGTATTGGCTTACATATCGGATATCATGATAACAAAACAAGTTCCACAATGTGACAGTGTTTGTGAAACAACAACTTAGAAAGTCATACAGAAATACAACCATTGGCGTCTATGTTTGCATTCTTTAGGTCAAACCCCTATCTCTTATGCGACTGCCCTCTCCTTAAATACGAGTCCTGTCAGACTATCACCACATGTACATCCCACTTGCCAACATGTGTGATAAAACTGACATGACCAGTAGTTGACATTCCCTTATGATAAAAGTCTAAATTTACTATTCACATATTATGTTTTTTTTGAGGCTTAATACATTCAATATAAACATATGAATACCCTGGCAAGGCAACATTTTAACTCAGTACACTTTGAAAACTGGTTTCTCATTCCTACACTTTTAAAAATACTACCATTACAACTTTTTTATCATGAAAAATAATGTGGACTAAATATTTGCACTTTTACAGCTAAATGAAAACTGCATTCTGAAAGAAGACTAAAAAATGCGGATATAGCACTTTTTTCATTCAGCCAGCAAATAGGTGTGATTGTTCATTGCTGTGTTTTTTTTACCTTGTTTGGTTTATACTTGAACTGTCCACTTGGTCCTCTTATTTGTACTTTGGTTCCAATTTCCCACTGTTTCACATACCTTGACATTTTCCCATGGCTGTAAACCTGATAAATAAAGGTAATTTGTAAACAAATCTTTAATATAAGCTTCATGTATGATGATATCAATTAAGTAGGTTCATATAAACATATGGACTGACATTTAGAGATAATCTTACTATATCGGGTTGAAGACTGTAAACAAATTGTGATAAAAGCATTGGAGAGTGCTGTAAGATTGGTCTATTTAGCTGTTTTTTTACAGGCCTTAATCTCATTCCAAAGTTCAAATATACCTGAAGGTCTGATGAAAACCTTATTTTGGTGTTATGTTAAATGTTAGATGGTAATGGCAAGTTCTAATAGTTATGTTATCACAGTTTTTTTCTTTACCTTAACAAGAAGTTCAAAGTATGATTTGTGTTCAGTGTGGGTTACAGGGGTGTACTGTCTTGTAACAACTTCACCATCACTTAAAGCAGCTCTGAAATAAAACATAATACATTTAGCTGTCAAATGGTCAAATATCAAGGTAGTGTTACATAGCAAGTGATAGGTATTGCTCTATACATGCAGATATACTGTGCTTCATCATGTAAAGCAGAAAGCTAAAGGTTCATATGAGTAGTCTTTAAAACCCATGAGTAAGGTTTTCAATTTTTGCCATGGTTGACTTTTCAACTTATACATGTGTTGTATATGATTACATATGTATATGATTACAACAACTAAAGATATCTTAATTAAAAATGAAAACATTCCCTAACTCTTACCACATATTTATTGCACTAGAGAACTATATACATTATATAAATAAGTTTTAAAAAATCAGCCTAAAATTAATTGATGAAATTGCACATACCTGATAACAATGTGTTGTCCAGTTTTCAGTCCTAAGGTTGACCCTCTAGAGAGAGCAAATCGGTATCTTTTACAATTATGAGTTTCTGAGAACATGTCAATTATCTTGAAGAACTGATACTCTGTAGAACTAAGGGAAGGTTCCATTCTCTGAAGATTAATCATTTGCATTTACTTTTACAATGATACATTAAATCTTGAAAAATGTAACATGAGTTTTAGTACCAATACATCTAAAACTCAAATTCTAGCAAATGTCTTTATCAGTGTATGAATGTTCCACTTGTTCCAGTTTTGTATGCAGGACAAGTTGACATTTTGAAATCTGTAATGTATTCTTTGTGTTTTACCATACCCCTTGATATACAGGATGAGTAGAGATCTTTAGAATGTTTGTGCACTTAATTAATCTGGATAAAGTATTGAGAGTGTTAGTGCCAAAACATGTACAGCTCAGAAAGGAGGTTGGTTAATGGACAAACCATGGTTAATTAATGAATGAAATGTTATCTAGATTTTTACCACTAAATTAGAGTCACTGTCTGAATGAGTTGTTGGTTCATCTCCGTTTCTAATTGCTTCACATTCCCTTTCCCAAATCTCCAGTTCTTCTTGGTAGATATCTTGCACACATGGACTACAGCCTTGTCCACAACAATCACTGGCTAGCGGCTTCTCTGGCTTTGTTGGAAGCTTAAATTCCATCTTTATATGTGCTTACTTTAGTAGTTCAAGATATAGAAATTTTAGATGTATAAACTATAACAAATGTTCTATAAAAACACAAGACACAGAAAAACATCAGCAGACATTTCTAATCATTAAATTGTCTTCAGTTTGAATTGTTTTTCTGTACAGTGTGAGGTTTTCTTTGGTCAAGTGGTATATCATTGGTCAGACATGTCCACCAAGAAAATCCCTCTTGCACAACACATTTTCCACTGTCTTTGCATACATTATTTGATCCAGTTGTTTCTATGTCATCACGTTTTCTCTTCAGTGGATTCCCATCTAGATAAGAAAGAGTACATAACTGTAAAATGAAAGATTAACAAAATCTTTTTGTGAAGGACCTTTTTCCAAAGGCCAAAGGATGTAGGCCCCAGCATGGTAAAAGAAAAAACAAAATGAGAAGTCAAATTTAGAGCAGTAGTTCTTTCAGTCAGTTCTTTAGACCAGTATCTATTAATTACCTCATAAACTCATTAACTCCTGTTTAACATAGGATAGAAAAAAATCTTTACAGAATCAATAGTGTGCATACAACTGCGAACAGAACCCAGTGCTGTATCATTAAAATTATCTATCTGGACCAATAGACAAGTGTCGATCGTAATCATTACTTAAGTCACAAAACACATGTTGAATCATAGTTCTAATATTCTGCTAGTACCACATTTAGTTCAGTTTATGTATTGTATTTAGAACTGTCTTTATATCCAATGACATTGAGATGCACTAAACAATCACCATGATGTTGTCATAAACTGTCAAGATAGATGCTAGTTCTTCACCACTTTTTAAAATGTAAAAAGTTGTTCATCGTTACTCGACTTTAATCAGTCTTTTAAACAACAAACCAACACTAAAATGTCATAATTATTAAATAAACCACAGGTATAAACGAATGGTATTACTTGTTTGTCCTTTCTGTTCCATAGTATTTTTGGCCAGCTCTAACAGCTGATCCCGCCGATTCGAACTTTTCAATGATTAAAAGTTTCAATAGACAAAACAATCACATACAACAATTGATAAACTTTAATTTTGTTAAGAGTTTTTTTTATTTTAGCTGATAAACACCACGATTGAAAAGGACATGAAACTAAAACGAAGTTTAAGAGGGCAGCTCTGCATAATATAGCCCCACCCCCTCCCCAAGGTTGGGTGTAAATCGCGACAGTGGCTCGTTTGCTCGGAAAAACGCGTCCTGATATAGGTGTGACGAATGTGGGGTTTGAGTTTTATCCATAACCTCAACATGACAAAGTTTTAACCTAAACCACAAAACTATAGATGCCTATTTTGATTGGTGGAGAGTTCCAGCAGCTTGTATAAATAGCCAACTCATCTCAAATTAAAGCAGTCCTGTTTTTTACCGTCAGCGAAGACTCATCGAAAAGAATAAAGTACTATTGGTAGGAATAATTTGATAATATACTGAAAGTATTTATTTTCCTCTCTTAGTAGCTTTGGAGAAAAGAAGAAATACTAAGGTTGTGACATCCTAGTAGCTTCATTTTATTTCCAGACGTGTACATGGTATAATGCATTGTTATCTATAAAAACAAACAAACAAAAGCTTCATAGGGGACAAACACAAACAATATGAAACAAACAAAAAAGAAAGTAAAAAGGGAAAAAAGGAAAAGATAGAGAAGAACACCAGAAGCTCAATGTGGTCAACACTTATTGTGCTGGAAAACACGACAGCCAACCTCTACCGGGAAAAGCCAAGTTTGCCATCAACGCTCTTTGTACATAGTTTGTAGGTCTGTGTTACAGTACTTGGCTTTCTTCATTACGTATGTACTTTGTAGCAGTTAACTGGATGACACTGTTTGGTCTGAGAGACGTCACCTGGACGAAGACTAGGAATTGCAGCCTCTTGTCCAATTTTGTCTGAAGTCCAGTCGCTTGCTTGCTATATGATGCACTCTGCTTCTTAATGTTGCGGGTTGGTATCTTCGTGGTGCCTTCTTTGGCGAAAGGGAAGAAGATGATGTCTGTGTTTCCCGTTGGGTATTTCTTCTTTCATGCAAGTTCAAATATGTGGGCGAGCTTTCCTGTCGCCATCTGTATCTTCGGGCCATTTTCACGATGAAATAATGTGATATGGGGTGCCTTTTTTCACAGGTCTGCAGTTCGAGTTGTCTGTAAGGTTCCACTGACAGAGATTTACTGGTCAATCATTGACTGACACAAGAGGAACTTTAGCAGCAGTGGTTCACACTGCCAGATGTCTGCCCATGACAGTGACCGTTTACCTTGCCCATGACCATTGTTTGCCCATCTGAACTGCTTTTGTCTTTTAATGTTATCTTTGCATACAAATATATATATATATATATATATATATATATGTTCGTAGAAAGCCAATCATTGTTGTTTAACATGTTGTATTATGTAGATGTAATATGAAATTTTATCGAGAGTATCAACTTAAATCAAGATGGTTGTGTTGGACCCAATTGCGAAACAAAATGGTTTAAGAAACAACACGATCTATCTGTATATCTAAATATACATGTTTTATGTATAACTAATCTAATAAAGGAACTCATAATCATGTTACATCATTTGTGGTAAACCCGCTCCTTTCCCATTTCCGAAAAGATCCTCCAATCCACATGTATTCCACTCTCTCGTTAATTCATATAATTAAGTCATGTAATGGTTGAATGTATGTGTGGGTGATGTGTACTGAAGTTTAGGTTTAGTTGTACGCTGGATTAGGATTGTTTCCCAAGTTCCATTTCCGAGTAACAACAATTAAAACGAGAAACACCGAACACAAGAACACGTTATGGAATCTATTTGCAAAGTATAAACTGAAGCGATAAAAAAACAAAGTACAGAACGAAAGTATAACAAAAAAGTCTAACTAAGTATTTACATCAAAATTTACAAGTTGACAATAATTTAGAATTTAAGTCTTTTTTTTTCAGGGGAGATCACTGCGTAGGAGATTGCCTCAATGGTTCCGGAGAATAAACGGTACATCACTAGACGCTTGACATTGTCAGTAAACAGCAGCAGCATGAGACTTTACCAAACTACAGCGACAGCATTTTTTGTTGTTGCTAGATACTGTCACACCATAAGAAATCCATTAATTCGAAGGAAATATGTCTCGCGAATGTTTTTGAATTCTCTTGGTAAACAGAAGGAGGGACCAGCACAGTGTAAAAGTGCTGATGTAGGTTGTTTAATTTGATTTCGAACCTCTGTCACTGATTGAATGTCATTGTATTTTATTTTGCATGCTTATTAACTATAATTATATACAGTTTAATGCCCCTCAACATGTTTGATAAAAAAGTGTTATTGCTGTTTACAGCACTTATACGTTCTCTTGAAGCTTAAAAACAAGTTAATTCAGTATTTTAACCTAAACAACTGTATTTAAACTGAAAGTGAAAGTAGAAGTTATTTTTGTCTTCAGTTATTTCTACAAAATGAGATTCTTTACCCGTGCCACAAAGGATCATTTTACTATCTTCCAATGGCCATAAGAAGTTTAGAAAAGCTAGTACGACTTATTGATGAAGAGATGCAAGATATTGGTGCTCAGAAAATTGCCATGCCAACTGTTATTCTCGGGTCACTATGGAAGCAAACAGGTTTGTTAGTTTGAGGCTTCATTAAGGGGGGCGGGGGCGTTTACTTTAATAAACATGCAACTGGTTTGATCTAATCATGATCATTTGATGTCAACTTACAGATGTTAATGTTCTTATCTAGAATACTGCTGCATTATTAGTAGTATACAGTAACATCAAACAGTTGTAATAAAATTATATATAATTAGCTACTTGAGTTGTGTTGGGTTTGATTCTCTCCTTTTTGTTAATAGGTAGATGGGATACTAAGGAACTGTTCAAGCTAAAGGATAGAAATTCAACAGAGTATTGCCTCGGACCAGTAAGTGAAACAAATTTGTTAAAAGCAGTCAGGGCACAAAAATTGTGAAATTATCTACATTTCCTGCACATCACATGATTTGGACAAAAACAAGAAAAAATCATTGCAGATATCAAAATATCCATTTGTCCTGCATCCCAAACTGCAATTTGATTGTGCCCTGACAGGACTTTCAATATTTCAATTTAAAACTCGCCACAATAAACAGTCAATTTATTAACTATTTTCTTTTTACGCATGATAATAGAACGGTACACCTAAAATTAGTATAGAGAGTTTTACATAGAGAATGTCTCACCAACCTTACATCATTTAGCGCCATAATTTGCATGTGCTTTGTTTTAATTTAATACAACATGTAGTAATCTTAGAGAAACAGATAAGGTTTTTGTTGAATTGGGTATTTACCCTTTAAAGTTATTTATTTGTTTTTTTTTATTGTTTTATTTGGTATTTGTAAAATTCATATTGGGTATTACAACTGTGTTCCTATACTTCTACACAGCATCAACTATTTCAATTGGGTATCCATTAATTCATATGCTTGTAGATACCCTTGGTTGGAAAAACAATCAGGCTTCCTGAAAAAAAAATGGGTAAATACCCGAAAAACAGCTTATCTGTTTCTTTGAATCTCTGTTTCCATCAAATAAAACAAAACACTCAAATTAGTTCTACATTATGTTAGAAAATGAAACTGACTCAGGAAAACCATAATTCCAAAACTGTTTATTTTTCAGACACATGAGGAGCTGGTAACAGACCTGGTGGCCAAGTTTAGTCAGATTTCATACAAACGATTGCCTATAATGCTTTATCAGGTATAGCTAAACAAAAGGTCATCAAATGTTTCAAATAGAGATGAGTGGGCTAACTAAGGCTATTATTATGAAGGTTTGTAAATAAAAACTTGATGATATAAATGGTAACGAACATGTCACTAGAGTATACATATTATCATTTTAAAAAGTGAAAGAAGAAATTATTTTTTTGTTTCTTGATTTAAGAAAGAATGCAATTCAAAACCAATGCAACCAGAAAGCTATTATTCTAAAATAAAATTAAAAACATTTCTGTAAAGATTACTTGTTGTTTATTATAGATAACACGAAAGTATAGAGATGAAATGGCACCTAAGCATGGCCTTCTGAGAGGAAGAGAGTTTGAAATGAAAGGTAGATTTACTCCAAAGTTTCAAGGAGTTGATTTTTTCAGTAGCAATGAAATAAAAGCCTAAAAATGAATACAGTAGACTGATACATGTTATCCAGCAGATATAATTCTTTCGTAATGTTTGCAGGTCACGAAAATTCCACTTGTTCTATCACTATGACTAGTGGTTTTGAATGCAGGACTTGTGGAAGGGTTGAAATTTGAGCGTTATTTTCTATACTGATTTCGTTTAGTTTTGAGAATACACTATAGCAAGCAGGACAAGTAGATGTTGATAATGTTCATTCCCTGGATTTGCTGCAGTCTTAACTATATGTCCATCTAATATGTCTATTTTTTCAATAAAAGTCTTTCACACAAGTTTATGACATGAATTAAAATTAGTTATACATTATACATCACGAAATACATGTCTTTATATCCTGGCCAGAATGAAAAGTGGACACTTACTGCATACATTGTATAGAGCTGCAGCTCTGATTAGTAAACTATGAGCCTCAAACTTTACTACTTGTACTTGTATTCTCTTTTATTGAACTTTCAGACTTGTACACGTTTGACACCAACGAGGAAACAGCTAGAGAAACCTACAACATTGTGTGTGAGGCTTATAGCAGAATATTTGATAGACTTGGGCTTAAGTTTCATAAAGGTCAGTAGGTCAGGGCTTTCATGTTGGCAGTTTTTAGCTTTACTGGCCGAACAATTTTAAACAAAAGCAGGTATGTTATCGATAGTTTTTAACCAAAATACAATGTAAGTGTATTGGATGATCTCAGCTGACTATAATAGTCTAACAAACCAAACACATACATGTAAGACTTGAAAAACTTGTTGATTCATACACAATGTTCCACCAGTGCGATGAAACACTCATATGTGAAAGCTTTAATCTGGATCCTCTCTTTTCTAGTTGAGGCAGACACAGGAAATATTGGCGGGAAAATGTCTCACGAGTTCCATTTAGCATCAGAAGCAGGGGAAGATGTTATACTAGTGTGTGACAAGTAAGTATTCAGTGTCAGAATCAATAACCCACTTTTCATTTGATGGTCGCTTTTGATAAGTGCAGATTGGTTTGGTAAATGTATAGGCAATTACAGTGAAACCCCTCTAAACTGAACTCCCTTGGAATGAGACAAAGTGTCCAGTTTAGGGAGGATTCCAGTTTAAATGGGGTTTTGATTGAGGATTTAGTAGATTCCAGACTACAGGCCTTTTTACGACCACCCAGTAGAGGAGAAAGTAGATTTTAGACCACTGGCTGTGTTCTGTATAGAGGAGATTCCATTATTGGGAAAGTCAGTTTGGCGGTTTAACTGTCGGTTGTTTAGAACCACCTATGTCCTCTATATCCAACAATCTTAAGCACATAGAAAGTTGGTGATGACCATTTTATTGAACATGCATATTTTAGGAAGAGTTTGCATACCCTTTATTTACCAAAAGAGGAAATGAAGTTTAAAATCACTTTCCCTACAATATAACAGCTAGTTTACTGTTGGTATGCATTTCAAGTTATCTACCATTCTCTTTGAAGCATGGATATTACACAGTCAGAGAGTTATATATTTAAAACTTAAAACTCTTAGGACAATTTCTAAATTTTAAAACCCTTTTGTCAAAGATTATTACTACAGTGAGGTTCTGATATTAAGACCACCCACATGATAAGGATGGAATGGTCTAAATAGTGAACAGGTCTTTCTGGTGATAACCATTTACCAGTACAGTCAAACGTGTGCATAAGGACACCTGCGAGTTGTGGTTTCAAGTCCACAAAGGCTAATATTATTTTGTCCCGTGAAACTCTAAACAAAGGCCACCTCTCAACAGAGGCCACTTTTGTTATTCCCCGGGGGCTGACCTTTGTAGACAGGTTTGACTGTACCATTAAATTTGGATTTTTAGGAAAAAAGTTTATATAATTAATAGTGTAAAGTTTGATAGTGATTATTTTGTTTCAGATGTGGACATGGTATAAACACAGAACTGGTAGGTAAGAAAAGTCAATTTCTCTAGGTTTCAATGTTTATGGCATGGCTGTTTTAATCTTTATCAAAATGTTCATTCATGTCACAGTCACAAATAAACATAATTTATGTATCAGCCACTTGTTCTATCAGACACTTGTTCTTGTAACAGTTTAAACAAAAGAGAATAACTAGTTAGCATGATTTTTAGATTGGCTGAATCAAGATAAAAGTTTGAGTTATTGCGAAGGTTTTGGTATCATCTCTGTTAGTGTAAGTTAAAAAAGTCTTAAAGTAATACTATGCTCATATTTTGATACTAAAGAAAATGAATAAACGTATAACAGACAGTTAATATATCAACAAATATACATAATGAACGTATAAAGACTTAATATATCCCTTCGTACATTTCTGAAAACAGAGTTTAAATATGTATAAACATTTTAAAAAACGTGAAGTTTCAAATATTTACGATGTTATGCATGCATATATCATGATCTACTGAAGTAAGATTATCGATACATTGATTTTTTACATCTTAAAGCTGAAGCAGACGACACTGCCGCTGTAACTTGTAGCAAATGTCAAGGTTCCATGAGACAACAACCTGCCATTGAGGTAAATCTTTTGTTTATATTATACTGTATTAATATTAGTCATATATTTTCATAGAATGATAGTTAATCATCATCTACATGTATTTTCATAGATTATGAACCTCTCTTAAAAAGCTATTTTGCCATATACATTTGTACATACAACAGTATTTTATAAGCTACTGTAAACATACATTGTATATGGGTAGGCATGACACAGCGGTTATAAAGTGTCAGACATGTAATCAGTAGATAAGCCTGTCAGGAGTTAGTTTGAACCTCATCAGAGTCTCTGTTATTCGCTGAGACAAGAAACTACTTTCTTTACTCAGTACTGGTTAGTTCTAGGAAAAGATTCAATAGTGGTTACAACCTTAAACAATTTTTTACTCTAGTAGGAGATGGTAGACACAAATGTAAGAAAAACTGTGAGATACAGCATTTTGAGTGATAGATTGATGTGTGTTTCTGGCAATTTACAAGCCATGATGATTGCTTAGCTAGACAGGTACTGTTAGACGGCTTGTAAATGAACCAGTGTCATGTGTTCATTGTTTTAGGTGGGGCACGCTTTTTTATTGGGTACAAAATATTCTAAAGTTCTAAAAGCTACATACGAGGGTCTGGACGGTCAAAGGCAAGTAGTTTTTTTTAGTAAGAATAACTTTAGAAAAACTGAAATTAAAGTTGTCCTTGTTAATAAATTGATCTCACTTCTAAAGCACAAATATTGAAACAAAGAGTTTTTACAGGATGTGGAGACTTTTGTTACCTTGGCTAACAGAATGATTACAAAACTGCAAGGTTATTGTATATGAATAATGACCTGAAACTACAGAATAAATCACATGAACCCATGCATTACAAAATCTGTGATACCTATGTATATAATGGACAAGTGTTATAATTATACTCTGTTGTAATAACATGACAATCTAATACAAATTCAAAAGTGTTCGATCAATGTTCCCATGCAATACCATCTCTACAACTTGTTTAATGTCTCTTCTTTACTATGTTGAAATAAGGGTTCATGTACCATTATTTCGGTATGTATACATATGCAGAGAACTTTGCTTAAGCGAACTCCTTGAAAAGTGTAAACCCTGTAGATATTGGTACAAGACTCAAATACACATCCCCCTTTTTACATGTCACCGTAATGCAAACATCTCTTTACCTGATTTAAAGTTATCAGGTCTTCTGGTCCAATAAGTGTTTATTTAATAAGAGTTTTACTGTACTTTTTGATAGTTTGTTTGACTCTTATTAACATGACGCAACACAGAGATCGCTCGGCCCTCCGACACTTACCTGCTTTGAATAACAAAAGAAACTATTGTATCCACGTCCACATGTATTAAGAAAATTTGTTTGCCCGAGAACACATGCACCATTGGTTAACCCATTATGCAAATTTTATATAATTTAAAACTGTGCATTTTGGTCTCATGTCATTTGTAACTCTTGTCATTATTGTGACTTTTGTACACATTTAATTTTATTTCTGTCATTTTTAGAATAGCAGAGATGGGTTGTTATGGGTTAGGTGTAAGTAGAGTTCTACAAGCCAGTGTTGAAGTCTTACAACAAGATGGTAACATAAGATGGCCATCACTGCTAGCTCCATACCAGATCTGTATTATACCTCAAAAGGTTTGTTTACCTAGATAATTAGACTGTATTATACCTCAAAAGGTTTGTTTACCTAGTTATTTAGACTGTATTA
>ENA-OREC01000802-OREC01000802.1-marine-metagenome-genome-assembly--contig:-NODE-802-length-13984-cov-12.985834_pt1 | contig 13984 bp, 5 predicted proteins | sample MGYA00248626_ERZ508543 | MGnify/ENA primary metagenome ERZ508543 (study PRJEB26211, sample SAMN05518279) | marine metagenome | isolation source: Puget Sound, Washington, USA | host: Bankia setacea... | reverse complement strand
TGATGATGATGATGATGATGATGATGATGATGATGATGATGATGATGATGATGATGATGATGATGATGATGACAACGATGATGATGATGATTTTGATGTTTGACTTAATCCAAATCCTGATGTATCACGATGCTTCATCTATTTCATCATTCTAATTCTTGTGGTTAAATCATTAATACGAATTGTTTGTTTGTTAAAACAAATTCTTGAAATTCTTTAATATTACGCATATTTGCAACAACAAATTACATTCTGTCCTATTTTCATGTCAAATCAGTGTTTACCGTATATTCCATATTTACCAATCTGTCCCCATGTGCTAATTACCTTGTATTCCCTCCGACCATAATTTATTTCACGATTTGTTCTAATAAAAGATCGTTACCACTGGCACTTGTGTAAGGAATGGTAACTGTAGTCAATGTCATGTCTGTAGAATGATATGTAATTGTCTTATGAACTTATCGCAAGATGGTACATGTTTGATAATTTACCGAAAGACTTTCATATGTTACAAGTAATCAGCGTTTTATCATGGCCACAGCACGATAAAGGCAGATGTGCCATTTGAGAAAAAGAAAAGTTTGAAAGTTAAGGACTAATTATGGGGGTTTAAGTCATTAAAGGGCCAGTTATAGGATATGAAATTATGAGAGAAAAAACGGTATACGTGATAGATAAACAGAACAGAACAGAACATATATTTATTTAGACACTCAGCATACATAGCTCATAGTCTTAAGTGGATAAAATGGATACATAAATGTTGGAACCATTGCTTGACATATGATTAGAATTAAGATGCACACAGTTTAGGGTTCATGTTGGGATGAGAGTTTAAACCAAATTTGGGATGAGAGTTTAAACCAAATATGGAAACAACTTAATATTGCTTTACTATATGGGTATCTCTATGGTTATTTATAATTGTGCACTAAGTTTGATAGAATACCAGATATAGATTTACAGGTCATTGTTTCGTAGGGGTTTAAACTGCTGACCCTGGATAGATAGACAAATGAGCTGCAAGTGTTAACAAGTTTATCGGTGGGGTCCCCTTTATTGATTTTTATGCTGCAACGTAAATATTTAATCTGACCGGCTCGTAAACCTGAAAAGCCTTTTAAGTACTTTGTCAATCTTAAAACCTTGCCCAAAACCGTCCCCTCATTAGTTGCTGGCCCTTTATTTACTTTTGCTCTTGTTCTAGGAGATTGGGAGATTAGCTAAATTACGGCCTTTTTCATTTTTAATTAAAGCTCCCACGCCATAAGTAAAGATAACAGCCCATAATCATTGGCCTACTGGCTCTGTCCATGTGTGAATTAATGCCTACATGTTAGTACTGTAAAAATAACGTGATATATGCTTGATAATAACGTCCTTCAAACTAATTAATTAGGGGTCCACTCTCTCTAAATTCATGTAGTAGCAATTATTCGCGTCTAGTGGTAATTTCCATATATGGATCAGGCATTGAATCCAACGGTGATACTTAAATGGCCTCTAAGCTAACAACTTAATATTTTAGTATAATAGGGACTTTTGTCTGTTTCTATGTAGATATAAAAGTCATTATGAACACGATGTAATATATATATTATATCTACGGTTAATGTTTCAATGTTTCTGTTGCGATCACTCTTGTTATGAAGATTTTGGACTAATAATGGGGGGTGTAATTTAGACGGCTTTTCGTAAAATTAAATGTGACTGTCATTCGAATGAGGATGTATGAATTACTTGTCGGAAAATTTCTACAGTTTGGTAAGTTTTTGAAAGGTTTTTTTCCCTACCATATCACTTTCTGAAGTTCATGGGGCATCAGATTTCACTTTATCCAAGCTTGCAATTAAACTTGTCAAATGATAATTTTTGTGTGTGTGATAACCATGGTTACATTTGTTTGAATTATTTTAATAGTTTTGTGTTGAGTTTTTTTTTTTGGGGGGGGGGGGGTAAACTTCAGTCTCTCAAATGTTTGTATTCATAAATTATAAGATACAATGTCTTTGGGGTGGAGGTGTGGTGGGGGAGAGGGAGGTAGAGGGCGTAGAGGGGTAAAGTAGGGCTTTGAGTAGACAGGCCAATTTAGTTTTAGGGACTTTTTTTATGTTTAATTCATTGATAAATGATTGCTATTCAAGTTAATATTTTAATGATGAAGCAAATTTGCTCTTGTCTGCTTCTAATATTTAATACCTGGAGATTTTGGTAATGATGATGATGATGACAACAACAACAGTAGCATTGGTAAAGGTGATGGTGATCACTATATTGATGATGAAATAGGTATATATATTTTTTTAAATAACATTATACATGTACGTTTTTGTAGAGGTATAAGTTATAATGTATCTATTTTACAAAAAGTTCAACACCTATCTATTCCTGGTTAGAGAAAAGTCCAACATCAGCACAATTTTGGGTTTTAAGTAATGACATGTATACAGTGTAATTAACTAGTTTATATAATTTGGGTTGATGAAGTAATTTACCTGATGAATTTCTACTTTTAATGTTTAGCAGATAGATCAGTGGTTTGGATAGATGGTCTGTTGTTGTGGCCACTTTTGTTTGGTGACTGATGTATGGATTTGTACGTGGATATCTCTCTATACTATATGATCGTTTGTCTTTTGTTGGACTTTAATTTCATGCGTTATAATTTATTACGTTTCATTCCCCTGATCCATTAGACTCATTATCTATGAACTCTTACTCTTTCTTACTTAAAGCGTACCTGGTAAGGAGAAGAATGTACAGTGTGTTTTAGGAGGTGTTAAAAAAGGTTATTGTTTTTGTTGTTAGTGAAAAAAAAAATGCTGTTATTTGAGAACCATATGCAAAGTTCCAAACGATTTCATTGACAACCTCAGTTTTAAGAGTTTTGTATAACTGATAAGCCCATCTGCTTGCACGTGTTACTAAACTTAAGCCAACCTCCTTTTAAAGAACAGTTGTCTTTACAATACCCTTCCTGCTATGGTCAACATTGTCTTTGTTGAGATGAAGAAAAAAAAACCCACTGAATTTGGTCATAGCTTTACCTCTTGACAAATGTTCTGCTTCCTTGGTACACGTGTTGTATAGGAATAATACCTGAAACTACAGAATAAATCACAATAAATCACACAGACCAATGCATTACATAATAGGTGTTACATGTGTATACAATGGACATGTGTTCTATACTATGTTCTAATAACATGACAGTCTAATCCACCTATTTCACAATTCAATAGTCTGCGTAATGAATTTACGAGTTTCTAATCAATGTTTGTATACAATACAATGCCCTAATTATTGCATACATGAAGCTTTGGTTTTATAATGTAAAAGAAAGAACCCTTTTGCTGTCTCAGAATTGCTGTCCGATTATAATTAAACCCTACTGATAAAACTTCATGTATATCAACAATACAAATGCCAGAAGCTTTGAGAATCAAATCTATATATGTTGTAACACAAATAGTCCGCGTACAGCTGTTTTTTGTCTTTAGTGTCGCAGATAGAAAAGGAAATGAACCTTTTCCATAGACCAATACTGTCTCAGTTCATCGCCAACTCCAGTGTCTTTTGTACAGTGGTGTGCATAAAAGCAGGGAAATTTGATTCTGATTTCACTGTGTTGCCGAATTCATCTATTACAGTCCGATATCTAATACATTGCACAAACTGTTAAGTGTTGAATCATTAAATAACATGACATTTCAAAGATCCTAAGTTAAGCAAGAGACCTGTGTGCCAGGAATGGGGGTTATAATCAGGAGTTGAAACCTTCACCTTTCCATGTTGGCATGGCGATAACAAAAGCGCCACCTACTGTTTTTAACCTGCAGGAAAGAATGTTCAACAGCTTCTTTACATTTCAGTGAATCTGTTGATTTGGAAATGTGTTTGTATTATGTTTCATCTTGAATCATAAACAGGTCCCTCATATCTCCATTCTCGTTGTATGCATGTTTTTGTGATATAAATAATTGAAATTTTCTTCACTGATTCTTTAATGTTCATCTGCATCCCTCAGGTGTGACAATTTATAGCACAACCTTTATATTACATTGTAACCATTATACAATGAAATAAATTCACCATTATCTAAGAAGATCACTAGAGAAAAATCCTGTACAAGTTTGTCATTCAAAGGTTATGGGACATTAAATTTTGCCAATTAAGTATTAGATCGTTTGAATCCTTTATGATGTTCTTGGGGAGTGGGGGGGAGGGGAGGAAGAGGAAGGGGATGGAGAGGGGGTGTTGATGAATAGTTTACTTAGTTTTACACCTCTATATGTAATAATCATTGCTCGCATAGTTTTCTAATTTATATCTTTGTTGTTACCATGGATACAATAGCTTAAATAGTTTCGTCAATATAATGTTTATGGTCGTTTTGTTAAGAAAATAAGTGTCATTAGGACATTTTTAAAGGGAGTAATTATGAATATGCTTAAAGGAACGTTCTGGAGGGTGACGCGCGTCTGATTTACAAAGAAATTCTGAGATGACAAATCTTAACCACATTTCTGGGAGATAAAGGGAAATTGTCACGTATACTTAAGACTTCAGGTGTCAGTTCCTTCTGTTATATATATATGCTTATTTGTCCACATAATTTCAGTTCCCTCTGTTTTGTACATGCTCATTTGTCTGCATTATTTCAGTTCCCTCTGTTTGATATATGTTTTTTGTCAGCATGATTGAATTCAGTTCCCTCTGTTTTTGTAATTATGCTCGTTTGTCAGCATGATTGAATTCAGTTCCCTCTGTTTTTGTAATTATGCTCGTTTGTCAGCATGATTGAATTCAGTTTCCTCTGTTTTGTATATGCTCATTTGTCAGGATAATTTTACTTCAGCATTTAAGTCTCTCTGCTATTTCAGGTCAACTATACAATCTTCTGTTTCTTGAAATGTGGCACTATATACCCTTCTAGGAATCCATTCTCTTTTATTTTCAATGATCAATTACCAAGAAGTCCGGGTATTCTGCAAGGTGTACTAATTGTACGTATAGCACTGTCGACTGTTCAATCATTACTAATAATTAAATCAGTTAATATATTAAAATACCAAGGTGAGATATCAGACCTGGATCAGGGATCAGGGCACCCAGACTCAAAAGTCACATTGTACGAACATTAGGCCATAATTGAAATGTGGTAGATCACGTAGCATCTTGATGTATATTTATAATCTGTCATGTACACACTTGCTTAACCAAACATTCACCACATAAAATTATAGTGTTCCGCTTGTGCCTTTCTATCGTTTTGAACTATAGGTGTTAATCAAGCAATTATAAACGTCATGATTTCAATCAATATTTAACTTCTCTCACGGTGAATCAAAAGATTGAGAAAAGGGATCTGTTTGTTGAATCTTTCCATTAACAAACTAGATCAATGTATAGTCACTCAGTTCGATAGTTTTCCTGCAAACATTGGTCACTTCTGTTCTGTCCTGTGAACAACACAAGTTTCTCAAGGTATTTGGATGTGTTTGCTAGACTTTTCAATGCCTTGTAATAAAGTTTTGTCAATTACGTAAAATTTAATATATATCTGATCAGTGGTGTTTTGCATAGAAAAAAGATTTCAATACAATTCTTAGAACTTGCAGATTTGAGAGTCATATTTCATTGCCAGTCTGTTGACGATACTTCATGTTGTCCGTGAAGTTCTGAATTAAGACCATCCCAAAAAAAAAAGTCTTAATGGGAAAGTGGTCTTAATTATACTGTAGCTGAGGTCCTGATAACATTGTTGCGCTCAGAATTGGAGAAAGAAAATGATGGTCTTTGTATAACTAGCAAAACACATGCTTAGATCTGGGTGGTCTTTAATACAGGGGAACATAATGCTGAATATTATTCCTGCCAGTAAGACCAACCGTGAGAACCGATAAAAACTGGTCTTTATAGCAATATTGTTTTTTATAGAGGCCCAAATAAATTACATTAAAACTATGAGGGAAAGGATGGTCTAAAATATTCTGTGTCATGATTGGTCAATAAAAACAGGTGTTCATTTGTCGTCAAAATTAACTCCTAATTTCACACTCAGGCAGGTAATAAGTTAACGAGTCTACAATAATTTTGAAGATGAAAGAAAAACGTGGTACATTTAAACATAACATTGTACTGTTTTTGTATATTTTTATGTGGCAAAAGTTAAATTCATTGTCAGATTGGATGATAACGTTTCTCATTATCAGGTGTGAACCCTGTTGATGCAGAACTTATTATGTTTGTTTAATGTATGATAAATCATGAACATTTGCATTTCTGATATCTCCTCAATTATTAATCTCGAGTCATCTTAAACATTAAGCAAACTTTATTGGTTGAATGGCAAATAGCAAATATGCAAGATCTTCATTAAGATAAGGCGAGGGAAAACTAAAATGGGTAAGATGTGATTTGCATATTGTATATATGGTAATGACTATTACTTGTATGAATAGAACTTCATGTAATCACCACATATGAATTTACGAGTCTAAAATACTGGTTGAAAGAATTCAGATATCTCCAGTGGGTTAATGGGGGTAAAATACAGAAATTATGATGAAGATTTTACAAAAAAAAGAAAATATGGACTTGAATTGACATTAGTGTTATTGTGAGAATCATTTGTATATTTATTGGGTTATGGTTTTTATCACTGATACTTAAAGCAGCATTATTGAACTAATACGACTCATTCACATAAATTATAATGATGATTTATAACGAACTCACTCAATGGGTTCAGCTAAGTTTGGACTTCGGGTATTGTATTTCGAAGATTTTCGTTTTAGGGCTAAATTAATTGGCTGAGAGTTGGAAAGTTTTTAAACACATGCTTCCAGCCCCCTTTCTACAAAACCTTATCTTTATAAGCTATCAATTGCTATGAACATTAGAACACCCTCCTGGAAATCTTTACCTACTTTTCCCTTTGTTTTGATATTATACCACAAAATCCACAATATATTTAGATGGCTTAGATTAGTCACTATGACACGTTTATTTCCTTCTCCACTTCTCATATAAAGCATAAAGCACACCCTGCCTCCCCCACCCCCTTCCACCGCCCGTCGCCCACGACCCACTGAAACACGGCACTTTTTCGGCACCCTGGAGTAATAAGTGTGTAAGTGTGCCGAGATACTGTTAAAAAACTTCACCGCATAATCAACACTGCATTTAATCGTTCTTATACAAGTAACTTGGCGCACATTATTCCAGGGCTTGTTCATTGTGTATGACTCTGGCATGCTGCTGAGTTTGTTGGTTGTTTTTTAAGCTATCGTATTGTTATAATTACTTTTGAACTGACGTTATGCCCTCCTATATTTTTTACGACTCGACACAGTTCCGTACAACCTTATGAAACCTTTTTTCGGAGACTCCTGTATGCACTTGTAAAAAGCATTAAAACAACAAAAGTATAATTAGCTCTTAACCTGTAATAGGCATTGTAATGCAGGCAGGTTTACGGCAGTTCAATTGTTTAATGAATAATGTTCTCATTAAAAACAAGATGGCATCCCCTCAGTACAGTATGTATCACAAAAAAATGTAATTTGAAAAGTTCTAAAAACAATGCTTTAAATCTGTGCGCACACTGCGTAAAAAATACAACTATTTTTTTAAATCCAACAGCGTAGGTTTTCATAAAGGTGGCAGTTGATGATAGAAACAATATGTAAACTGTCATATATTTGCGGCTGAAAATGCCCACTCACATTATCACATTCATTGTCCCTACAGACTATTCATGTTATTTACCCAGCTCTCCTCTCTATATATACCTCAAAGACACACTTACATATATAGAAAAATGCTGGGCAACATATCATCAACATTCTTAGATAAAAAAAACTAGAAGAAAAAAACAAGCTGACCTTGACCTGTAGTCTTGTTTGACCTCGACCTGTTGTCTTGTTTGACCTCGACCTGTAGTCTTGTTTGACCTTGACATGTAGTATTGTTTGACCTTGACCTGTAGTCTTGTTTAACCTTGACCTGTAGTCTTGTTTGACCTTGACCTAATTGTTTCCATGACAACATACCAGTATTAAACAAGTTCTAAGATTTCGATTTAAGAAGTAAATGGCCTTGACCTCTACAATCATATGATCTTTGCACATACAGTTTCCATGGTAACATATGTATTGAATTAATTCCGATATAATTATCAGCCAGTTAAAAACATGTTATACAAGCTTGTGTACCTGGGATTTTTACTGTTTTTAATATACAGGTGCACAGCTTTGTATGACAGAGAAGTTTTTAGTGTCTGTTTGTTACTGCTTTCCTGAATTTATGAAATGTTCAGGTATTTTAATGAGGGGTACAAATGTACATAGAATTGTAATAAATTATTCAGGTAAAAGATATTAATATCATGTTTTCTTCCCCCGGCATATTGTTCAACTATACGCTGTGTACAAGTGTCGTATTGTTCACTAAATGTATAGACTTATAGATGATTGCAATTTTAATTGTTATCTCCAATCCTCCACATTTTGTTATAAAATTACGTGTACCGGTTAAACTAAGGGGTCGGCCATGTTGAAATATTAACGTTGTCACAATCTTTCACTTCGTTGTAAAGAGCTGGTCTTGATGACTTCTGTCAAATTATTACCTTGTTTTTCCTTTGTCAGTCGCAGTGTTTATCCAAAAGCTAATTTTTCTAATTTAAGTTCATGCAGAGGTTTTTCATTAAAAGGAGAGTCTTGAATAAGCCAGGTAGAAATGAATAGGGTCTTTTGTTCGAGGCTATTTATTATTAAATTTCTAATCAGCTATGTATACAAGGTCAAGACAGCTATTGTTCAGGCCCGTATTTGAATTAGTGTCTATATCGTGTTAAATTTAATGATAAATTAACCGATGTTGTTTGAATAGGAATTTTGGGTGAAATGGGCCGACATCGGATAACAGCCTTAGATCTTTCACGAATGATAACTATTCAAAAGTCTTCATTATATACAAACCACTCTTTTCTCTTTGAATTAAAACTTTGAAATTATTCTTTATGTTTTTATAGCTTTTGAGACTATAGAAATCCTGTAAAATTACGATTGTCTGTTGACGAAATTGCATTATTTGCTTTAAGTTGAATTAAAACTCTGTGAAGGGAGAATATTCTATTGAAATTAAGTCATTATTTCGACTAGTTATTATAGAACTGAATATTATCATTCAAAATGCAGGCCTTTTCTTTTGGAGGCTTGGGTTCTTTTCAAATTAAGAGTAAAGCTGAATTTGTTTAAAGGCAATTTAACTAAAAACAAACATGGTGGATTGAATTTCTGAAAAATAGCTCTTTTGTTGTAAAAATAGGCAGATTTCTATTGATTTAAAGCCTCACAATAGTTTTATATTTAATAATCTTTTTCCCAACATTTTGGTGTATTTTACGTCTGCCAGAAAGAGAAAAAAGGAAGACGACTGCATTTAGAATTTGTTTTGTTAAGATCTAGATCTAATTATTTGGGTTTCTTTTGAAAACTTAACATCTTTTCGAAGCAGACGACAAATTTACCTTCTCTCAACAAGCAATTGTTAACAAAAACAAGATTTAAATGAATTTATTATTTGTGGTAAGGGAAAGGGTTACCTTATTTAGCAACTTATTTCTCTTTTCATCAAGATGATTCAAGAACGGGGCAACAGTTTCGAGTTCGGTAATGAAACAATCTCAATTAAAGCCCTGAATACCCAAAGTATCAGCTTTTATTTTCGAGTGGTAAATTTTATGCGAAAACTGTAAACACAAGACATTTAATACATTTATTGGAAAGTTAGAAAGGGGTGAAAATGTGGAGAAAAGTTAAAAACTATGTTATGTGCAATCAAATAGTGTTATTGCTTGATAATGGAAGTTAGTGACTATTAACACCGCGCCATTTAATTTGTCATTTTAAAACTTAAGCTAATAAGGATCGAGAGTGGCAAGGCTGATCTAACTTTTAAAAGCGGGTGATTGAATCTTTAAAATTGTTCGCATTTTCACCTTGAATTACAAGAGATCAGCAGAATTAAACAGGGATATAGCATTAGTCCTTTGTAATACTGAACCTCTTCTTCAAGGCCACCCTAATGTTAACCACCTAAAAAGACCACCCTCATAAAGAACCCGTTGACACATAGTGAACATTCAAATGCGCTGATATTTTGCAATTAAGACCACTCTACGGACATTGTGGTCTTTAATAGCTTTAATAGAGTCTTTATCTTAAAAGCAGAACCCGTGGCAAATACAATAAGATAGGTGGCTTGATAGCAGACTGGTCTATAACAGAAGTGACCTTATTAAATGATATGTGATGTTTGGGGCACAAAATAGGTGGTCATGATGTTGGACTGGTCATTATGTTGGACTGGTCATAATGTTGGACTGGTCATAGTGTTGGACTGGTCATAATGTTGGACTGGTCATTATGTTGGACAGGTCATTATGTTGGACTGGTCATAGTGTTGGATAGGTCATAATGTTGGACTGGTCATAGTGTTGGATAGGTCATAATGTTGGACAGGTCATTATGTTGGACTGGTCATAGTGTTGGATAGGTCATAATGTTGGACAGGTCATAATGTTGGACTGGTCATAGTGTTGGATAGGTCATAATGTTGGACTGGTCATAGTGTTGGACAGGTCATTATGTTGGACTGGTCATAGTGTTGGATAGGTCATAATGTTGGACTGGTCATAGTGTTGGATAGGTCATAATGTTGGACAGGTCATTATGTTGGACTGGTCATAGTGTTGGATAGGTCATAATGTTGGACAGGTCATAATGTTGGACTGGTCATAGTGTTGGATAGGTCATAATGTTGGACTGGTCATAGTGTTGGACAGGTCATTATGTTGGACTGGTCATAGTGTTGGATAGGTCATAAAGTTGGACTGGTCATAGTGTTGGATAGGTCATTATGTTGGACTGGTCATTATGTTGGACTGGTCATTAGGTTGGATAGGTCATAATATTGGACTGGTCATAGTGTTGGATGGTCTTAATAGTTGAACATACTACATGTACTGTAATATGATAATTTGTTCACATCCTTTACTTATACAGACAAATAAAAAAAACTCTATATAAGACCACCTTTACAATTAAGACCATCTCATGAATAACAATTTCACTCTGGACTAAAGCTGGTGTTATTGGTGGAAGGTTTTATAAGCTTGTATGTCTTTCTTTAGTTGAATTTACATGTAAGAAAATAGTTGAAGGTTGTGTTTCGTTGTCTAGATTTGGTCAGGCTTTTCATCTGTGCTTTTGAATCATTTGGAGATTAAATTTTTCCGCTTCTATTCAATTTGGCTACAGGTCGTAATTTGGGAAAGTGACTTAAAATGAAATATTGATTAAAACGTGTTATTGATCTAATAAAACGGCTAGGTAATCAGTGTCAACTGTGATTGAGTGTAAAATGAACAGGTATCTTTGAAAAGAGTGGCTGTTTTTAGAGGATTCTTTTTTCTTTAATGGAAGGTTTTTTGAAACAGATCTATAAACATTTCAAGTTGAGCTTATGTGAACCCTCTTGTTTCTTAATCAATGACTATAAAGGACAGTCTAGTATGTGTATGTAAGGGATTTTCTAAGTTTTTCTCAAAACCATTTAAGCGATATTAAGATTTCTCAACTCTTTAGTCAATAAAGACTTGATTGTATAAATTTGTCAGCTCAAAACATTGGCAAGCGGGTACTTGTTTTCAGTTGTAACTATCAGATACAAACAAATGCACACTACACTTAATTCAACCGGCCTAATTGATTATATACTAAAGCTTGACGTAAGAATATATAATTTTCTTTTGTACATAGGTAATTGTTAATCAGAGACACACTGGCCAGAGACAAAAGGGTTTATGTGTGATGCAAGGGAGCTATGGACGGTCTGAATAGCACGGAATTTTGTGTTTTCCGATATTTTATGGAAAGCTTGGATAATTAGCTAATTAAGAATTACAGATGTCAGATACCACAATGATCAGAGACGTTTTTACTGCAGGTCCTGTCAGAGTTGGTTAAACTATTAAACATAATTAGGAGCACATTAATTGGGTAAAAAATAGAAGTTATGATCGCAGATAAACATCTCGATGAAAAGTACGCTTTAGTAAAACTATGCAAGTTATTTACGTGAAAATCCCTTTACCTAAAAAAGACAAACTTCAAATGATGTTGTTGATTTCTTTTTCACAAAGACATTTTATTTGTTATGCGTATGTGTAATGACTGGAAGATTGCATTCACATTTACACATTTTTTTGTAGCAGTTAACCTATGAAATAACTAATTCGAAGAACGTAATCACAACCATTATTTTGAGACGAGATCAGAACATGTTGGGTTTGCTTACTAAGTCTGATTACATAAACATATAAAAAAGTATTAAGCATTTTTTTGTTTCTTTATTTCACCTGCAGTTTTCATAATTAGTTATCTGTATTTCGTGGTGTATTTCCCGTGAGTTATGCAAGGGTAATCACATGTTTGTGCATATTACAGACTGTTTAATTATGTTAGAGAGAAGGACAAGTTTGCTTTTTTCCCCCTGTATCTTCCTGTTACAGTGTATGTAGATGAATGTTTGTATTGTGTAGACAAATCGTTACAACCATGTGAATGAATCAACAGTCATGTGACAGACCTGTAGCTTAGTATAATTCACTGTCCATATGTCAGACATTTCTGTACTATTTCACCTACCTGTCCCATATATATGTACGCAAACCAAGTAGTATGTACCTTGATTATCAATAAATGTTTGTGTTTAATTTAAATCAATTAACTTTCAAGAGTTTGTAGTTACGTTAACCAGTGTTAGTTACACCATTATCTAATGTGTCACCTTATATGCAAGTATTTTGTGTTTACTGTCCTGTAGTTGTTCGTGTGTGATACTCCGTAAAAATTAACTTGGTTTGTTATTTTATCTGGGTCTCTCCTGTTATATTTATAGTCATATTGTAGTGATATTAATTGCAGGGTAAGGGTAGATTTCTCCGCGGGGTAAAGAGCCTGACCTGTACCCCTGACAGCCCCGGGTAAAACAAATAGCAGATTACACTTGTACGCCCCAACATATAAATTATTGGACAAGCTCCGCTACACAGGGACAATGGCGAAATGTTGTAATTTAAACCCGAGCCATTCATTTACACTTTTACCCTGGTTGATTTTTATATTTAATGGTCCTTTATCTCCCATCTTAGCATACGGTATGTAAAGACATTGAGAATTTTGGCATATACTTATAAATTGAAGTAGATCTCTCAGGTTGTTTGTTTAACATGAATTCAATTAAGCTTGATTACAACAGCCAATCCCAAACATTCACAAGCCAGATGATTAAGATGGGACTAATATTTTCTTTTTTTATGAATTCTTCGTGGCTGTTTTTTGGGGGGCTGTTTTTTTGTATCTAGTTTAGAGATGGGTTGTTTTTTGTGTTGCTAGGTTATCGCATATTGTGTGTGAAAGGGTTAATTTGAGTAAAAGCCAAAGGTCGGGTAAATGCTTTTATCAACCATACGTGTATATAATGCTTATGACAGCTATATCTGAACACAAAAAGTTTCCCTAATTCAGCAGTTTTTTGCCCATCTGCCATTCTGGTTGACGATAAAAACACCAACAATATTGCAATCAGGTTGACAGTCTGTGAAGTTTGTGTTTTAAGGGCAATGTGAGTGACAGTTTCGAAAGCAAAAATGTTGAAAGTTGAAATCTGGGGGGGCCTTTTTGGATTTGGATAGAAGAAGAATCTTTTAACCATTGCTCAAAACGAGAAAACAAGTTAATGTAAGCAGTGACAGATTACCATATCTTGCATTGTCTTTTATAGAATTAACAGTAATAGTTGCCATTTGACTGTAAGGAGGCTGAGCTAGATGGTTGAACATTGTGTTCCACATTATCTGTAAGGACAGCTAGATGGTTGAACATTGTGTTCCACATTATCTGTAAGG
>ENA-OREC01000801-OREC01000801.1-marine-metagenome-genome-assembly--contig:-NODE-801-length-13992-cov-14.170535_pt1 | contig 13992 bp, 2 predicted proteins | sample MGYA00248626_ERZ508543 | MGnify/ENA primary metagenome ERZ508543 (study PRJEB26211, sample SAMN05518279) | marine metagenome | isolation source: Puget Sound, Washington, USA | host: Bankia setacea... | reverse complement strand
ATCTCTTGCTCTTTCTATCCCTCTCTCTCCTCTTCTCTCTCAATCTCTTGCTCTTTCTATCTCTCTCTCTCTCCTCTTCTCTCTCAATCTCTTGCTCTTTCTATCCCTCTCTCTCCTCTTCTCACTCAATCTCTTGCTCTTTCTATCTCTCTCTCTCCTCTTCTCTCTCAATCTCTTGCTCTTTTTATCTCTCTCTCTCCTCTTCTCTCTCAATCTCTTGCTCTATCTCTCTCTCTCTCTCTCTCCTCTTCTCTCTCAATCTCTTGCTCTTTCTATCTCTCTCTCTCTCCTCTTCTATTATCTGATATCTCATTCAAACATTTTAATTATGGAAAAAGTACATTTCTTAAAAAAGCATGGGTCTTAGCTTACATACTGATCTACACAATATTATAAGATGACATCAATGAGCTTGTCTCACTAGTAACACACTCTTGGTACATGTATTTATAGTGTAAGCCATGTGCTGTACGAATAGCAAATTTCACAATTATTAAATTTCGCAAACTCATCAGCTTATAGCGTCCATTAATTCAATGATTAAGCGACAAAAGTTTATTAAATTGTTCAGTCATTTATCACTCTATCAGGAATATCTATAAAGATTTCATGCAAACAAATAACAATAAAATCTTAAAAAAGAGTTATAAGAACAAAATGCCACTTGTAACCTATAAAATTACAAAAGAAAATAAATAACTGTATATCTATAGTTATTAATAATAGAGGATATTTGTTGATTTTGATAGAATACAGTAAAACTCCGCTTTGAGACCACCCCGAAATTAAGACCACTCCACTATTAAGACTACCATTTTAAAGTCCCATTTCATTGATTTCTTCTTTATCTTAACTCAATAGTAAGACCACCCCATTATAAAGACCATTTTTCCTCAGAGTTTTACTGTATTGAATTTTATTTCAAGAGTGGTCAAGAGAAATATGTATTTCCATGAGTGGTGTGTCTCTATAAACTGCTGGAAAGCAAAAAAAATAAATCAAAAGTGTGGTAAAAATTATTTGGGTTTCAGGCTTTAACCTTTATAGTTTTCCCAAAAGTTGATGGAAAACCCCGAGCATTTTTTTGTCATTTTTTTCCTAAATACATATTTGATAAATTGTTCCTTAATGTCATGTTACTACACTTCTAACAGATGTTAACAATATTGATCTATTACAGGTACATAATTGAGGTATGCAGCTAAAATACCACACGAAAACAAATGGGAAAATTAGTTGGGTTAATAATTACATTCATCAAAAATAGGTTGCGTTAAAATTCCCTTCAATGATTTTTTCTACATTTCACCATTACCAGTAGCTCTGTTTCATATGATAAGATAAATGACTTGGTTTAGCTGTTTAAAAGGAAACTTCTTTTACTGATGCCATGAATCTGTACAAACTGAGCATGTGACTACAAGATGTTTCAATTTCCTATTTTAAGGGGCCGTGTGACGCAGTGGGAAGCGCATCTTGACTTGTAATCTGTCAGTCAAGGGTTCGAACTCCATCAAAGGTTCCCTTTGTTTCCTTTAGCACAAACTTTCACCTCATTGCTTAGAACTGGTTTGTTCCAGGAAAGGATTTGAGCGTGATTTCACAAATAAACTAAAATAAATTGAGGGTCATAAGGAATTAAGATTGCTTTAAATGTCAAATAAGACCCCTCATTATAAAGTTGTCAAAACCAATCTAATAGTGATAAGTGTAGTTAATTGCTTTTATTCAACAACCCAGCTTGGTGGCTCTCTCAGTCAGTACACTCTCTGACTAGTCATAAAGGGTGTTGGGTTCGAGTCCCAGCTGTGTCACTGTCTTTGTAGCAAAAATGAACTCAATCTCTGTTTGAAGTAGAGAAGTAGCCAGTTACTTGCAGAGAATGGTCAGTACTGGTTAAAACAGGTGAACTGGCCATCGTGTATAAAAGAAATACTATTGAAATGATGTTAATCCCATCGAACCCAACGAAACGATGTGGTAGACCAAAAATTATATTGCAATCAATTCTCCGAAAGATACTTGATGGCTGGTGTCACAACAGAACATTTAAAACTGATTACATACCATACTTTAACATGCTTAAAATCATTATCTCAACATTGTAAAACATTTATAACATTGCAAACGTGATGTGCATTACAAAACATCCAGTCTTTGTCCAATACAATAGCTTAACATTTCTTTGTGGCCAATTTTCTGAACCCTAGAAACGAACTGAAAATATTGAGATTGAACTGGTAGTATGATCTTTGTGTCATAACAACAGTCTGAGCAAATTGACACCACAATATATATAGCAGTTTATAGACATTTATAGCAGCTTTCAAAATATTTCTCAAGAAGGATTTCAAATTTTAAAACCGATTAAATATTCATTAAAATGCTTGAAAACTGACAGACTGGGAGTATTTTTGGAGGCATACAGTCAGGCCCTCTTTCAGATCAAAAGCACAAAAGCACACGTTTAGCTTCCCACATTATTCCTTCAACCACTTTCTCAGGATGTCATTGTCGAGAATAAAAAAAATCCACATACTTTCCGGACAAAACTTCTGATGATATGGCACAATTTGACAAAACTTTCTCTCCCCCGTCCTTTCCCCCCACCCTCATGTCTTTCCCCCTCTTCTGCCTTCACCTCAACCAATCATTCATCACCCCAGTGCCATCAGCCCTTTTCACTCTCACCTTTTATAGCCACAATACTAGATGACAAAAGGTGTTTATATTATGGATGAACATTCCAACAGGAACTCTCTTCGTCAAAGACTGAGAATTGTCAAGTACATAGAAGTTCTGCTTTCTACTGTTTAAGCCCTATATCGGTGGGTAATTGTAATAGGGTGCTCTAAGTGCTTTCCAACAAAGAGGCAGATACAACTATTTCCCATTCACCCATCGATAGTTTGATGAATGTGCAATGGCTTTAACAGCTGATGGAATTTCGAGGGATGGATAGAAAACTGTTGTAATTGCCTTCTTATTTCATTCACAGTTTTGACAGTTTTCCATTTAACCTGTAACTTGGTCTCACTGTTAAGACCTTCCTAATGGGGCACCTTGTCATCCCCTAGTGTGGTCTAACTCACTGAAGCTCCCTTAAAACCATATGCCTGATTAACATATTGGTCTAATCTAGAAATATAGGTCAGATGTACAGTGAGCCTTTCATATCTGTCAGTGAAAAATGTGCACTCGTCCAACTTCAAACGACAAACGATTCAAGCAGCCCAGATTAATAGCGTGGAAATCATACTGCACTTCGATACATGCATCACTACATCCAAGTGTCATCACAAAATAATTGTTTGAAAAGAATACCAAAGAAAGTCTGCAGCAATATTAAAGCATCACTAGCAATTTTCTGCACAATAAACTTTTAGCACAAAAGTGTCAAGGTATAAACAATTATATATAAAAAATTCTCTATGCTGTTTGTTACCTGTAATTAAAAAAAGGTAAGCTGGAATACCATGCTATACTGCACATACTAGGCTGCATGATCTTGTCATGATTTGAACAGGCCACACACAGGTAATGGTTATACAATCATAAATCATAATGAAAGCGAGAAGATGATAACAAAATTTGTGTTCACATTTTGTTTGTGTTCACATTTTGTTGGCTAATTTCTCAGGTTATGTATATCTGCCATTGGCACAACAGCAGAGACACATTCTTTTTGTTTGATGTTTTAACTGCAAAGTAAGTACCCATGTCTTGTTATTTTGTTGTATATGCTTCTTGTCTTATATATGGTATTCAGATTATATTTATATTAACTTTAAAATAAGTGTATTGGGTATGAATACACACATAGCGGAAAAATCTGTTGTAGAAAGAGATATAGAGGTGAACATGGAGATAGGGTTTTGACATTAAGTAGTTCCACTGAGTAAACTCCGCCTACACAGGGCATGAGACTATTTGAGTAAGAGAGTGCAGTACATGCCATCCAGAACTGCAGTTTGAATGTATATCTATTACATCTCCGATAACTATTTACAAAAAAAGAGATTGTGTATATAAATCTTATTTGCAGTTTTACACCATACTTTATCAATGAATATTGCAATGGCAAACAAAGACTTTTAACAAGTTTTCCAGAACTGAAATAAATTCTTATAGCTTTTTCATAAAGACAAAATATCTAGTGTAAATATAACTTTTTTACCAATTGAGAATGGTATCCTTAGACTACCAAGCCTGCAGCGCTTTGATTTTGAAATTGTAACCTACATTCGAACAGAATTTCAGTGATGTACTGTTGGTAAGTTAACCTATCTCTGTTCCTGGATAACTGAATCTGTACTTAGCTATTCTTTGCAAGTTACTGACAACTAAAGAGATGAAAGCCAATTATACCACTACAAAGAGTGGGTCCTGTACAATAATGTAAGGTCCAACTGATGTCTCACAGTCTGTTCTCCTACCTCCTACTATAGAGATATCTGGGAGTTGAGCAACAACATACTTGTGCTTATTATACCTAATTTCCCCTGAATGTAACCAGTGCTAATGCAAAGTCTGTAACACTAAGCCATCTACTGTCCATTACTTTAGTATTGTTACAACAGTGTGTGAATCTCTCTGGAATCCAAGAGCAGACAATTGATAAAGGCATGCAGGAAGAAGCATTAGTAAAAAGGCTTACAAAAATGACTATGTTTATTACAATCAAATCACCAAGGTAACAATTTATAAAAAAAGAACAAAATCACCCGAAAGAACTGAGGCCCTTTTACAATAGCATGCAGCATTCAACAAGTTCACTCTCCTGTCTACCCAAAGACAAATTGCCCCTAAAAGAATCTAAAGTATCGTGTTTTGTTCAACATTTTCCCAATTTTCAAAAGACAAATCATATCAGAGAGATTATCTAAGATTTGTTGTAAGTCGTTTTTAATCTACAAGTAAAGAAGTATCATGTTGTAAATGTAAACTTACACCGTTATTTTGATTTTCGTCAATGACAAATTCCGCGGTATTGCCTGGGAAAATACGCCAACAATTTGTCATGCAACATCAACCTTGTCCCCTAATCGGCCCCTTTTTTGTTTTTGAATGAGTTGAAAGCCTTTCTGCTACTGACCTTTTAATTGCAAGGGAGATCTGGCTGCCAACAGGTTCAATTGGTTAAAAACACTGTTTGGTACACCTTTAACTAAATAAATCTTCAAGGACTTTGTGAATGAACTATATCCTTACTCAATTCTGATAGGCCACTGCATATATTTTTCTTAGAAGACATCTTAATAGTCTTTATTTGTTATAGGTGTAAAGTCATTGTCCAACATCTTAACAACTGTTACACATTATATCATTGGAAAAAGACAAATCTCTAAAAAAATGTTTTGCCGACCATGATTCGTATGCACTATAGCAATCTGGTCCTGTGTACACTATAGCAATCTGGTCCTGTGTTCACTATATCAATCTGGTCCTGTGTTCACTATAGCAATCTGGCCATGTGTTCACTATAGCAATCTGGTCTTGTATTCACTATAGCAATCTGGTCCTGTGTTCACTATAGCAATCTGGTCCTGTGTTCACTATAGCAATCTGGTCCTGTGTTCACTATAGGAACCTGGCCCTGTGTTCACTATAGCAACCTGGTCCTGTGTTCACTATAGTAATCTGGTCCTCTGTTCACTATAGCAACCTGGTCATGTGTTCACTATAGTAATCTGGTCCTCTGTTCACTATAGCAATATGGTCCTGTGTTCACTATAGCAATCTGGCCCTGTGTTCACTATAGCAATCTGGTCATGTGTTCACTATAGCAATCTGGTCCTGTGTTCACTATAGCAACCTGGTCCTGTGTTCACTATAGCAATATGGTCCTGTGTTCACTATAGCAATCTGGTCCTGTGTTCACTATAGCAACCTGACCCTGTGTTTACTATAACAATCTGGTCATGTGTTCACTATAGGAACCTGGCCCTGTGTTCACTATAGCAACCTGGTCCTGTGTTCACTATAGTAATCTGGTCCTCTGTTCACTATAGCAACCTGGTCATGTGTTCACTATAGTAATCTGGTCCTCTGTTCACTATAGCAATATGGTCCTGTGTTCACTATAGCAATCTGGCCCTGTGTTCACTATAGCAATCTGGTCATGTGTTCACTATAGCAATCTGGTCCTGTGTTCACTATAGCAACCTGGTCCTGTGTTCACTATAGCAATATGGTCCTGTGTTCACTATAGCAATCTGGTCCTGTGTTCACTATAGCAACCTGACCCTGTGTTTACTATAACAATCTGGTCATGTGTTCACTATAGCAATCTGGTCCTGATATAAATAGTTTGTGGAATGTGTAGCCATGTAGCTATTCATTAACAAATCAACTTAGGAAGAAGCCATTTTATCGGTACTCAAATCAAATTCTTGTTTCATTTATCATATCAAATGATTTTATTAAAATGCACTAAACACTATCATGCATTAAACAATAAAAACATTTTAGTTTAGGAATCAATTTCTAATGTCTACCTTCAAAACACCCACCTGTGTATAATGCAGAAAAAAATCAAACTGTATTAAGTGCAAAATCAAGTAGAATAATACATGCAGTTACCTTTCACAAATATTACAAAAACAGCATTCAAATAAACAGCATAGCAAGAGTAAAAATTGCACTCTGTGTTATGTGTTTATCTTACATCTATAATCATTGATGTATGACCACCAAACTGTCTATACAATGTTGTTGCTATGTGTTAGTGATTTTTCTGTTTTACCTAAATCCATTCAGATGAACACAAGGACGTTCCCTTCAAAACTGTTCTAAATGCAACTTATTAGCTCACTTTTGTACTAAGTATGGGTAAAGTTGAAAACTCAAGTATTCTGTGCATAACTATTTTTAGTTAGATTTTTTTTCCATGTATGGAGTACATCTGATAGCAGCAATGGTGGCAGTTATTCTTTATATGTTGATAAGAAGCTATGAGGTCAATACATAATGCGCTGACATGTGTAGGGACCTTTCAAACCTTTAACCAACAAACAAATTGTGAGATATTGTACAAGGTGTTCTATGATAAGACTAAAACTCCAAGTTTCCTATGTCAAGGTGGCTGTTTAATAGAGGTTCCAAATCAGAAACAAGATCGCTCAGTAGGGATCTTAGTATTGCTTCTACATTAGGACCTCATTCTTGACCTTTTGATCTATAATGGTACCTTTTATATAAAACAGGTGACATATCTGCATAAATTACTCAGATTTGGGCCAGTGCTAATTTCTACCACGGAACAATGTTCACTGGTACAAGACACACTGAGAACAACAGTATAATTTATACAAGTATCATGATTTTGGGGCCATACTTGTAAATTTAATGTTCAATGTCTGTAATCTAGTCCTCATGGGAACACTGTTGTAACTTGTTCTTGCTCTATTAGGAGTTACAACATTTTTGCTTTAAGTCCTAGATAAACAAACTTATTCATCAATTATTCCTATTTTCGTGTTTGACTTATATAACATCGCACTATTTATAATTCAGTCTGTCTTTCACTGTATATGTAATATAAACAGATGTTAAACAATGTGACTTTCAACCTAGAGTGCCTGACACACCATCCAGAGAGTTTGGGTTCAAATCCTGGGTAGATCATACCAGGACTGTATCCAAAAAGATGTTTCTGTACTTTGGGTCTAATTGACGTAATGCAGTTAGCTGTCTTTGGGTTAAAAATTGTCTATGCGCTAAATACTCCATTTGAGCATACACATTCTACTTTCAGCTGTTGGTAAGTCGTGCCAAGTGTACATGGCAAAATCCACACATAATGCTTAAAACAATTTGGCTCTTATAAAAAAAACTTATATCAACAACAATGTGACATTTAAAACAAACAATTCAATGAGCTAACATTTTTGGGTGCAGTGGGTAAAGTGTTTTAACTTGTATTCAGTCAGTTGTGAGGTCGAACCCATCAATGCCTCTAGTTGTTTCCTTGAGCAAGAAAGTTTACCCTCATTGCTTAGTACTGGTTGGTTCAAGGAAGAGACTCAAGCGTGGTTTACAGGAGCAAAATTACTTGTTTCACAATCAAAATTAAATAAATTAGTATAAACTAAGCTATACCTGAGCCTTAACGGTTGCTATGGTGATCAATTCAATACAATATTTTAAATCGTACTGAATTTTAGCGAGTATTTCCGATCTTATAAGTTACTCCCTTTGTTTTGCTCTGGGTTACATACGTTTGACCTAAAAACAGCATTTACAGGTAGTCATCTATTGGTTAAATGACACATGGAACACCTGTTTATTGCCCTTCTTTGTTACCTGTTTATACCTTTTTATACCTTATTTAACTTATAATTTATGTTCATATTTCGAAGAGGGATTTTTTTGGTGACTTAAAATCATAACAACATTATCAGCAGTTTAAGTTCAGCAAATGTAAGAGGAAAAAGTAAAAGTTCATATTTGACCCATCAACGCAAAACTAATGTAACTCCCAATTACATCCATTATCTTTAAAACATTCTGCTTGTAACCTCACCACTAAGCAAAAAAACACAAACAAGAAAAACTAAATTACTGTAAAACTAACAATAACTTATTAAACTTGGGACACTTTTGTGTTAGCTTGTCTTCAGAACTTAGTAAGTTACCAAATGAAATAACAGTTACCGGCGTATGATTTTTATTGCGGTTTATTGTGGAAATATTCCATTTTTGTTCACCACCAGTGAGTATCCATTAAACAACCTGTACCAGTCAGCAAAAAATGTTAAAAAGTTAAAGTTAAAACTTAGTAATAATGAAAGATGAGTACCAAAATGACTTAACTTCTATAAAGATCTTTTAAAGGTTTTACTGTTTTCACATAGAATAACTGCAAGAATTATGTAAGCGCTAGTTTTTAGCATCAAGTCATTGAGAACAAATGTTTGAGTATGAACAATAAAGGAAGGAAAATGTGTCCTTACACACATACAAATGCACAGACAGCTTGTTAAAACCTTTTGTACATTGATAATATTTAGGTGGTTTGTCTAGGCAAGGTAAATTAAAAACTGCAAGTCTGTACTTTCAAAAATGCACTCATCCAAATATGTGGGTGTGGATTATGACTTTCCTATATCCTTTTAAATCAAATCCATTTATTAATTCATTGCATTGCAATGTCATTCATTTAACTTTTTAGTCAATTTCACACATTTCTCTACTTTCAACATGCATTTCTTTTTATTTCCTTTCATTTTCAGTGCATTTATTTTATTCTTTTATCAAATTACTATTTTTCCACTTTGGCTTTTCTAATTATTTGCATTTCTTCAACTCATTTTTGCAATATTTTTTGTATCGCTCTGGTTTTCGTGTTTTTTCTTCATTTTTCACTTTTCATTTCACCCCTCTTTTTTCCTTTTTGATTAAATAACTGGATTGCATATGAAATTCTTTGACATGCACAAAAGGGAGTAAAAACTGACACTCTAGGACTTCCAGTTTAAATTTTTCTTTCTAAATATAATGATCATTTGCATAGTTGCATGTATTTTCATGAGTATATCTTTTGATAAGGTGTCGTGAATCTAGACTAAATACATGTTGACAACTAGACAGACGAGCTCGCAGGTTTTATTATTTTTTATTTTTCCTGTACTGTTACGAATAACGAATAAGCGCATGTATTTGCAAGTATTACTCAATGGCTCGGTGCCTCAATGCTTGTAACTGCTTCTCAATTCAACAACACATATCACTGTCTCGCTCTATACCCTTTGTTCAAACACCTGCATACAGATTGAAATATATACATGTATTGTGCAGGATCTGTCTCAAATATTTTGGTTTGGTGGCTTTGTGGCTGTAACAAAAGTGAGTCAAATAGCATCAGAAATTTGGAGAGAATTCGGATGGGAGCGTAGTTGTGTGTCTTGTGTAGAAAATCATTGATATGTCTCTTTATTTCAATTATGTTTTGTTTGTGCGGGCCATGATGATAGCCTTTAAACAATAACACAATTTACATTCATTAAATAATTGCCCTTGTCTTCTCTGCATTGTCATCATCAGCAGCAACACCACCAGTACTACCACTACTATCATTACCTTCTTTGCTAATCACATAATTTAAACCATCAAACCACTAAATAAAATATGACCTTGACATTGACCTCATGGTTACACCAATCACCATGGAAAACCAAGGTCATTGGGTCATAAAATAATTGATTCTTCCTCCACATTGTCACATTTCTATGAACTCACTATTATTCCTAGGGAACAACATCAAAGCATACACATTTTGGAATCCACTCAGACAATGTTAAATGTCCATATTAAGAAAACAACGTACACAATTGATTTCTCTGTACTTAATTATGAAAACATTAAAGTAATATAACAGCCAACAGGTGGTAATTGCACTTTCCCCCCCAAAAAAGTCAATTAATTTATTATTAGCATGTTTCTATTTCTCTTGCACACAAAAAGCTGTAATTTTGTTTGAAATGAGAACATGTAACATCTTGCTTTAAAATGACAACAATCCATATCTAATAGTGAAATTAGAAACAAAAATGTTGCTAATCTAAAATTTAGGATTATTTATATAACTAATCACATTTCATCCAAACAGGATATGCACTTTCCTTACCCAAATATTTGATGACATAGACAAGCTAAAACATGAATCTTATTGAGCTTGTGCAACAGGTTTTACAGAGATAATAACTCCAGCTGAATGCAAATATTTCATCGTCATGGCAATCTTCATTTAATTTCAAAGTTTGGTTTACATGAGCAATAAACCTTTCCCCATTCAAACATTTTATGCAAAACACATGTCGCATGTTTTTTATGTAACATATTTATTATGAATAAAATGTATTTTACAGATTTCAGCATGAATGAAAAAAGCTTTCTTTATTACTCTATAGAGATTAAATTAAAAATGTTTTATCTAATCATAAATTATAAAAGATATTAAATCAGTCTGCCTTCCATTCTTTAAATTAAAAATTGTGAGATGAATACAATAAAGATGTAAGTGAATAACAGAATAGAAGCAGATAAACCAGTGTTGTGTACATGCAATCCATTACGCAGACTGGTTCAGCTGCTCATATCAATATGCAAATAAGAGAGATCATGTGACACAAAAGACTTACCAATAGTATCACACCATTTGAAACGACCTATAATATGAAGTACCCCTAAAAAATAATCAACGTAATATATCTGGGCGCACACCCTTTTTAACATGAGACTGCCTTGTCAATGGGAACGATTTTATGAATGAAAAGCAGACGGCGTACATATGATACCAGTCAGCAAAATATAATAATATTGTGCAATGAATATTTTATGTGTTTTATGTGTTTACGTTGAATTGAATGATTTACTGTCGGCGTTTTGTTGCATTTTTATATTGCCGTCTGCACACTTAAGATAGAGACTTTTGTCCTATAAAGCTCATTCATAAAAAGCTGGTGTGATTATCTAAGACAAGTAAAACTATCTGTTAATTAACAATGTCCATAATTGCTCTTTCAGTTGCATAGAGATAAGCACTGTTTTAACATCTTATGCAAGTTTATATGAGAAAAATAGGACTTTGGAATTGTTGTATGTTAACTGATTAGTAGCCAGGAACCAATAGCCTTGACTGTATTGCCCCGACCTTACCACCTTCTTGTGCCTGTCATATATGTGCACATTCAAAATGGTTGCACATGCATTATTATATCAGCTACCAGTAAGACTGACATCATTCAGACATTGGGGTATTTGTCCTTCTATCCCATAAAAATAGTGCTTAACAAAAATAACTAACAACAAAAGACAAGTTAACATAATTATTACAGACCTGCATTCCCTAGAGCAAATTGACCTATATTGTGTGGGTGTGTTGGGAGGGGGAGCGTATTTTGTCCAAGGATATCATATAAAGAATAGTCCTAACAATTCTAACAATTAAGGTTTTCCTCATACAGAGCAGCAGGTACTAATACTTACTACACCACTAAGTCACCCTGAAATGTGATTACCATCATGACCCTTTATATACCAAGAAGAGTGCCTTAGTAGTACCCATAAACTCAAAAACAAACACAATTCTATACAAGTTTAAAACCAAGAAAACCTATAAATAGTTGTGATAGAAACCCAGAGTATGGAGTAAAAAAATGATAACAATGTCAGCAAAACATAGTTCAGTTAAAGAGTTTGCATCAATTGGAGTTTTGTTGGCCCCTTTTCTCATGTTAAAGCTGGACCAAACAGGAAGTAAATTAGTGCGCAAGTAGGTCATTCAAGACACATTTTTTCTTCTAATTTCTGAAATTTCAGAAAATGCAATGAAAGGAAAGGACAGTGATTTATATCTTTTTTCAGAAAAAGAGGGATTCAGGGCAACTAGCAACAGATTGCAAGCCCTCCTCTTTTAAATAGTTTATCAAAACTGATTTGTTGTACTGGTATGCCATAAGTTGTTTTATTTTGTTGTTTTTCATGTAAAATGTCACACAAAGAAGAAGAAGACAAAAAAAATTGGATTTAAATCTTAAATACAAAAATACTTCCAAGTTTGAACAGCAAGAACCTTTATAATGTTCCAATATGTTTCTACAAATGAAAAAGGGGGTGTAGATTAAAAGCTAAAAATATAATAACCTAGCGTTCCTGGATTTTGATTCGGCGATAATGAAGGTTATGTATGAATGGTTTAAGAGATGGAAAGATATTGTACTATAGTTGTTTTGGCAGAGACTATGTTGTAAACTGCACATACTACAAAAATACTGATTTCAAGTACAACTATACCGGGGTGAGTTTATTCTATCTGAAACCCGTTAAAAGAATAGGATTGGCTTTCTTGGTAAAAGTAACAAATCACAAAAGCTCAACCGTTCTAGCTCTTCTGTTTTATTTTTGACAAAACGAAAAATACTCAAGTAGGAAAATTGACTGGGTTCTTTTAGTGCTGATAATTAAACCAGATTATGCATGCCCCAACACTTAACGTCAACCTTTGACTTATTTAGGGTGATAGTATTATTTGTCTAAATTGTGCTCTTTTTCATAACATCCGTAATAATACTAATTAGACACATATTTATTCATCATATAGAAAGGCACTGTTGGTTCTTTGATTTTCAATTTCATCGAATGACCTTGAAACTTAGTTTTTGATCATCAATGCTAGACAATTTTGTTTTAAAAGGGCTACAGGTAGCTGAACTTTCAAACAAGTATCAATGGATCTTCACCTCCTTGCAATGTGACCTTGACCACTGGTAGTTGACCTTGACCTTTGAGTAAATGACCTTGACCTTTTTAATATGACCTTCTTTGATAGTCAACATCAAACTTTTAATATTTCTGGGTTAATGTTACACAAATCGAGGAAAATGTGAGGGTTTCCAATAACAAAATAAGTGAGCCGTCACGCTACTTTCATCTACCAAGTCATCTATATAATACCATTACATTACATGCTCTATATACCAACTATGACATAGTGTTCATATTTTGCAATTTGACAATTCAGTTACAAGTACAAATATTTAAGGCTGAAACCGAAAGCGTTGTAAGTATGCTGAAATTAATGCAAAGATAAATTTGTTCAGAAGTTAGATTTTGTTTTGTAGTTTGCGTGGATTTAAAAAACAAAACAGTTCTAACAAGAAGTAAATATAGACTTGTATACAACCTTTTAGCTGTTTGAATTCAATGTAAACCTATATTTAATAGCTTATATATTTATTTATAATATAATGCATTCAACTGTTGTATAGGATGATGTTTTTCTATGAACTAGATGTAGGGCAAAATGGAAGGATGTTCAAACCAAAAATCACAGAAGTCTATTCACAAAAGTTGTGTACTTACAGTATTTCAAACAAAGGAAATTGGTATCTAAAACAGACGGACAAGAAAGTGTCTTTACTCGTCTTTTTTTTTTTTTAGCGTTCGACTTTTGTCGGTTCTGCGTGGTCATTCGGTTTTTTCATCCCCGCC
>ENA-OREC01000800-OREC01000800.1-marine-metagenome-genome-assembly--contig:-NODE-800-length-13993-cov-14.382509_pt1 | contig 13993 bp, 7 predicted proteins | sample MGYA00248626_ERZ508543 | MGnify/ENA primary metagenome ERZ508543 (study PRJEB26211, sample SAMN05518279) | marine metagenome | isolation source: Puget Sound, Washington, USA | host: Bankia setacea... | reverse complement strand
ATAGCACACACAAACATTTAGGGTGAACAAAATAGCACACACAAACATTTAGGGTGAACAAAATAGCACACACAAACATTTCCCAATTGACTTTAGCTGCTCATAGAAAGTAGTAAATATTATTTGGTAAAAAAACATTTGGACAATAAGACAATGTTTATCAGCCTCATGATCCTCCCAGTAAAGTATTTCTGTACCAATTGGAAGTATAAGTTGCTCCAGTTTATAGTAGAGATGATTATTTTAAACATAATGGAGACGGCAGGGTTTTGTAACCAAGCATGTTTTGTACTTGTTTGTGAAACCGACTTCTAAATAAAGATTACTTGACTTGATGTTATATACCTCCACATGATCCGGCAGCCAGAGTAAGTCTGTGATAGGTTGATGATGACTGTTCTCTATACTAGACACAGCACAATAACGCACAATTGGTGTCTTCAATGCATTGGGATCCTCAAAGCCAGGCTGTACAGAAAGAATAAAGATAAATTGATAAACCTGATCGCTTGATTAAGTATTTACTTGTTAATTGATTAAAAGCAGTACAATACATTGAGCCTCACTTAACAATACATCCGAAAATTGGCTTTGTATTAACAGTTTTAGGTTTGCGTAAAACTATACATCATGACTCTGTTTTTTATATTAAATGTACTTTCAATAGATAAGAATATCAATGTTTATCTTTGAACACAAGTATGCATCAAGGCATTTAATTTAGAATACTTTTTTGTTGAGTAAAAGATAAGAAAAAACATTACAAGAACTCGACAGCATATAACGCATTTAATATCTACTGTTATGTCACGCTCCCCTTCAAAATTGTGAGGTTTTATATTTGCTTACTAGAACTGTGGCTTTTGTTTTCCTATTTCCTCCGCGGGGTTGCTTTAATCTATCAGCATGTGCAGATATATCCCACAATACTAGCTGGCCATTCTGACAACCTCCTGCTATAATGTTTGGGTCTGACGGTGAAAATTGGAAAGCGTGAATATCATCGGGGGCCTCTAGTAGCAACTGAAAGTACAAGGGGTGGACACAGTTGTTAAGATTCAGTAACACAATAGTAACACAGTATTCACAGTTCTTTCTTCATACTGCAGTTCTAATTTCAACCCAAAAGAGAGGGCAGTTTTACTACAGTAATTATAGTTCATTTAAAGCTCATTGATGTTTTAAAAATTACCTTTTTACTCCACATGTTGCTATAATCGTGCAGTCCTATGTAAACATATATATGAAATTGCCTCAACCCATTGTTCATGCATCTACCAAGGAATGTGGAAACTTGAATGCTAAACTATTTCTATCAAATCAAACTAATTAATAAATTTGTGATGAAAGTTTAGGATTTTTATATATTTATGTTTAACTTCCTCATTTTACCTGAGGATGAATTGGGTCAGTAAAACTCCAGATGAGGATCAGTGACGGAGTCATAATAATTTTGGCAGCATTATCAATTCTCTCATCAAATGTTAGTTTCTCAGCAACAGAGACAGCCACCACACCCTTGATTGTAGGATGCCACTGGATGTCTGTGATCTTCTTCTCTTTACTAAACTGCAGGTCAGTGAAAGATTGGTACTCCTGCAAATAAAGGGGATACTTTGAATCCAAATATAACACTATGATCTAACATTGCAGCACTAGGCTATGTACTAATTAATTCTATAAAGTTACATCCATGTTCATTTTCACAAAACAATACAATTTTTAAATATGTTATACTCACAATATCCGTTCTTTGTCTTCCAAGATTTAATGATCACCTGTTAGCCAGAGTGTATTGGCAAACATTTATATGAGGATCAATAAGACGTTCAACTATGTAGGGGACAGGAAGGTAAAACTGTTATTGACATTCATATATACCATACACAATGTTTTGTTTCTGCACACCTTTACAGCTAAGGAATCATGAAAGAAGAGACGACATCACCTGAGGTACTGTGAAACCATTTATTTTCGTGGTCATACAATTTCCTGGTTCCTTTCAAACAACGTTTTTGATGGGCACTTAAAATTCATAGATCCCAAAGTAACATACATTGCCAGAATCAAATTATATATTCTTAGTTTTGCTGACTCACTGTATCCATGAAAAAGTATGCACCACAACTAATTTTGATTTCACAGAAACTAGATCCCTGGGGTTTGGAGAAGTTTACCTTAAGGTGATTGTCTGCTTTACTGCCAAAGTTGTCATTAGCATCTCCTAAGTGTATCCAGTCTATAAAGAACACATCCATGATCTCATTCTGTTGTAGAGCAAGCTCAAATCTGGATGGTACAAAATAAAGGGATTTAAAAAAACGTTGTATCTAATTGGTTGAACAAAAATAATATTAAGTACCATTTTGGATATCTATTGGTGAATAATTATTGAGAATAAACAGTAATTTGATAGGTTAAAAAAGCATGTAGTATTTATCTTTAAACTCAATAACATGCCTTTGTACGAGCATTTACATAATTTTTCAATGCTTTTTTATTTTGTTTATATGATAGTGGTCCATTAATCTAACCAAATATGTAGAAACCCAAAGCTAAAACTAAGCAATTCTTCTCAATAATTCTTTACTTGCATAACATTTCCATTGGTTCGTTAACTTAAACAAAACTGAAATCAAGGTCTTGTTTAAGAGTTTTAAATGTTAACCAAACTCTAAATCAAAGCAACAAGTTTCAAATAAAACACTACTATTCAGACTTCTACAGACAGTAAGACTATGCGTAGTTAAATAGTGCTGAAACTTATAATAAAAGGAAAGTAAATTGGAAACATCTAGAGTGAGAAACAAAAGGTTAGATATAGTACATACATTTTACATACAGAAAAAAAATAGTTGACAAGATTACCTTGGACCAACTCCTTCTACAAAGGTTTTTGTATCTTTCTTTTCAATGATTTCCTCCTGTTCTTTCTGTGAGAATTCCCTAGGATAATACTGGGTGTTTGCATTGCGGGGATATTTCCATTCTGTTTGGGTTCCAGACTCTGCAAACCATGGAATAGCCTATAAAACAAGAACATTTATACAGGACATTTCACAAGTTGTCATCAAGATAATTCTAAAATGAAATCAAGAATCCAATGTATTTTCAATAGCAACAATTGAAAGATTCTATTAAACACAAGACTATACAGAAGACAAAATTCCGCTATTAAACACAGTTTATTGACAGCGTTGCATTCGCGGTAAACTAGTACAATGTGCAGTAATGAAGTGATGTACAGACTTTTGTCTCATGCTTGTCTAAATAGGCATCCAAAGAACAGGACGCAAGAGGTGAAATGGAATGGGGTTCTAAGTGCTACTGATTAAAAAAGAAGATTGAAGCCTGTCTCATTCATCCCCTGAGGTATGTTTTGAGACATTGATATACCTGAGTGCCTTTATCAAGCTCAGCCTTCTTCAAGTCAAATGTTTTATCCTGGAATGCTGTACACTCGATGTAACCATCTTTCACATCCCCAACATTTCTGTCAGTAAAGTTACAGGGCGCACCAAAGAAACGTCTTTTTCTCTGGACCGATACCTTCAGCTGTCAAGAAAAATTGCATATGTCAAGCTTTTATAGGAAGACATCCTCTTCTGACAAAACAAACATGTCTATTATAATAAAAGACTATTTCACTTACTTCACTGGGGGAAACATTTCTTAACCACTTTGATTGTTAGTAGTTTCTTCACATGGATTCATTAAAATATGTAAACACTATGGCACTAAGCAGCTTCAAATCATCCAATGTATGAATGACTTATAAAAACACAAAGGCAGTGGGAAAAGTGGCTATGAATAGCAGTCTATATAGGCATATTTAATGGAACTTAATTATAGTACATGTTTATAACTGGGGAATATAACATGCAGCAAAGAGAAGAGGAAGAAAAGTCTGCAATCTCCACACAAACACAGTTAAACATCAGACATAGTGGCATGTGTGTGTTTGTTTAATCAAGAAATCAATAGCACAATGGCATGCACAACGATCTAGAACACATCTTGGTTCAATACTAAAGCATGCTGGGAAACAAATTGTTGGAGATTGAAAAAATAGTGTTTCTTTCACAACATACTAAATAAGCATACAACAATCACATACAATAGACTTATTCTCACTTTTAGTTAAGGAAGTATATATCAAAGCAGCTTACAAGAAGAACCAATCAAAAGAAAACAAAGATAATCAAACCGATTCATGTTTAACAAGAAACAGATGCTTTTTTAATAAACACAAGATTTAATTAAGCATTACAAAATATGGCACATGCTTTAAATAGTAAAAGTTTTCAAGGCATTGCTGCTTATTAATTTACGTTCTTTTTGTTTAAATCCATGAATGATCAAGCACTAATGACACTCAGATGAATCTCATCTTTCTCTGATCTCTACAAAAATGAAATTCTACACCTACAAACTGCCATATATAATCTCCTGCAACTTGTATAATATTAAACCGTAAAAATCTTGTTTTATTATATCTAGATATTACTTATAACAGGATTCTTGTACAGTTTACAGGAGCAATGTACAATACATACACTACCTACATGTGACTGGAAAGAGGACATATAAATGTGCTGAAGACAACATGACCGAGGGAACTCCATAATAACTATACCTGGTATTCTCCTATAGCTAGCTGTGGGGATCCAACAATATCAAATCAATTGCAATTATAAAGAAATAACTTCAAATTGCAAAATTAAAGTTAAATTCAGTACAATGTTAAATTCAGTACAATGATAAATTCAGTAAAAAGATAAATTAAGTACAAAGATAAATTAAGTACAATGATAAATTCAGTACAATTATAAATTCAGTACAATGATAAATTCAGTACAATGATTAATTCAGTACAATGATAAATTCAGTACAATGATAAATTCAGTACAATAATAAATTCAGTACAATGATAAATTAAGTACAAAGATAAATTCAGTACAAATATAAATTCAGTACAATGATAAATTCAGTACAAATATAAGTTCAGTACAAAGATAAATTCAGTACAATGATAAATTAAGTACAATGATAAATTCAGTACAATGATTAATTCAGAACAATGATTAATTCAGTACAATGATAAATTCAGTACAATAATAAATTCAGTACAATGATAAATTCAGTACAAAGATAAATTCAGTACAATGATAAATTCAGTACAATAATAAATTCAGTACAATGATAAATTCAGTACAATGATAAATTCAGTACAAAGATAAGTTCAGTACAAAGATAAATTCAGTACAATGATACATTTAAAATTCTCTTATTTAGAACATGTCTATACCTATGTCTATAAGGTTAAAATTCCTTGGTTTTCCTAAAAAGGGTTTAATAGGTTTAAAGTTCATAATATTTCAATAGAAATGTAGTTATTGATTTTGTTGTGAGATACTGTACCTAGTATTATAGATTTACTATTTGTTGATGGTATTGAGTTTTGCTGGTGTTGATGCATTAGACCCAATACTTGCATATTCAGATAAGTTCACAAGAACACAAAACCTAGAATAACAAATGACTTCAACAATTAACTAATACTAAGACTTTACACTAACAGTGGTATTTTCAATTTATGTCTAGAAAAGTAATACAACGGCAGAACTGCTATTGTCCTGAGTGATATATTTATATTATCTACATGTGCTATTATAATACACCCAGCAGACTTGTTATCATACTGGGTCCAAACTACCTACCCTTCTCCTCATTTCCACAACTGATTCCTCCAGGATTTCTTTCTCGCTGCCTAGTGACACCCATTCCTTACTCTCTGGAGGGACGTACTTATAGTCTGTTGTATCCTCTTCTTCCTCCTCCCCTTCCTCTCCGTCTGCTCCTGCTGCACCCGCTTTCTTAGGAGGCTAAACATAAATACAATGGTTTCATTCCATGGTAAAAGCTATGTGTGTAAGGTCTACCACTTCATACCTTATTGAGTCTCTGAATTGTCTTATTTCTTTTTTTTGCAAAACACTAAATTTGAGATATTGTAGTTTTTGTCGATAAACTGTTAAACCAGAAACAAAGACAAAGCTTTAAGCAGTGATTAGAATCTAGTTGAGGTTAAAATAACTTCTAGAATAAACCAACTAACAACAAAGCTACTTACATTCATGATTTTATCTTTTGCCTCCTCTGTCATGGCAATGTAGAAGTTTTCACCATACTTGAAATCATAATCATAAACTAGGAGGAGCTCATCACCTGGGTATTCCTGCAATCAAAAACATGTAACATCACAGCACCCTATAATCAAAACAGGGCCTACATTATACAATTCAGTTATACATAGAGAAAAAAAAACATTATAAAAAACAGTAGTTAAATATGGCAAATTCCTGACCAAAAAGGGCTCTTCTTGAATTTCAGACAAATGCCTTGTTATTTAATGCTCTACTTTTAAATTACTGAAATCTTCAACTATGTGCGTGGCCAAACACATAAAGGCTGTTTCAGCACTTTTCAGTTATCTCTGTTTAAGCTGTCATGTCATGGTCAATCTCTCTACCGACGGCAGATTGAAGGGATCTATAGTAATACATGGGCTGGTCTACAGCGAGGCTTAGTAACTAGCTGAAATGTTGAGAGTAACATATTCCAATTTCGTGCTAGAGCATAAAAAAAGAAAGAAACACGTACAATGATTTTCTGTTTCAAAGGGTGAAAGTCACAGACTGCAGCTCTGTTGTGCAAATCTTCAAGGATTGCTTCTTTAGTTATAATCTTCAATGGATTTTCCTTTGTGACATCCTCATCACATACAACGTTGTATATTTGCTGTGTTTTTCCAGACAAAAAGACTGGGATAGCACCTTCTGGCAATCCTAAAACAAATATAAAAACAAAACTTCATTATGTGCTTTAGTGTTATTAGCAAGGAAGTTGAGCTAGAAATTATTGAGCATAGTTGATTTACAAAACTAATTGGCTTTTAATCATAAATAACAGTATATAGGGATTTAAAGCTAAATTGAAATATTACATGTCCAGTGAATTCTATGTTGGATACCAGTTCCAATGAAATGAAGATTAGGAATTCATATTGCAAAATGATTTATCAGAAACACATGATCATTAAGTAATTAAGTTACCTGGATCCTCCTCTTCGGCTTCTGGTGCAGGTGTTTCAGCTTTTGGTTCCTCTTTCTTTGCTTTACCTCCTGGAAAAAAACATTGAATACAAGAAACAGATTATATCAAATACTTAAAAGGTTGTAAAATATCGACAACCATGAGCTCAAATCTTCACTTCTTTCCAATGCCTTTAATAACCTACTACTGTTTAAACTGCCTCAACATATGGTAAAAAAAAAACTTTAATTGTGTTCAACTCTTCAGTTTTAAGAGTAAATGAATCATACATCTAATAACTAAACTTTCTGTAGGGTAAAGGTATGTATACAAACTGTGTGTAAATGTAGTGAAATAACACGTGTCATGGTTCTTATCTTATCTTTTGACTATATTACCTTAGAACAATTCTGTTATATTTAACATTAGTTTTGCAAACCTTTTTGAGGAGTTGTTCGACCAGCTGCACCAGACTTAGGGCTCTTAGGTGTCACAGTTCCTGACTTGGCACTGCTTGGTTTTCTGGCACTACTCTTTCCTGAGCTGGGTGGAGTCTTTTTAGGCCTGGGTGACTTTGCAGTATCCTAACAACATTGAGGAGAAAAATAATAATGCTATACCATTAGATATTGAAAATATTGCTTGCTTGAAGCACACACATCTTCACTGGCTGAAAACAGACTGCGAAACCTAGTTAAATTAAGCTTATGGCATATTGATTTTAAAATGTCACTTTATAATGTTCATGTATGAGAACTGATAATATTAAAAGTATTTTGATTTGCAACTTATCCAAAAACTGCAAACATTTTTGATTGTGAAAAATGTATAGTAGATGCTCCAAAGAACCATTGATTAGACAACTATTTAGCATTGGATACTTACCAACTCTTTTTCTTCTTTATTATCCTTTTCCTTCTCAGAAACATCTTTGGTTTCTGTGTCTGACATCCTGATTTTTCTCCTGAAACAATGTTTTCATGATAAATTTAATATCTGTGAGTGAATTCAGTCATATTTCTTTTAAAACGTCCTATAATTCTGAGGTTAAAACTTTTGTGAAAAGTTGTGCTGTTTCCTCAAGTCAATTGCATGATTGTCACAAATAAAAAAATACCTTCTGTCTGTATAGTAGACAGGATTTCACAAAATGTAGTCTAAATAAGTAAAATATGTTCACTTATCAAAACCGTTTAAGAATGAAATTGTTGGATTTTATTGTTGTATTTCACTTAAACTGTCATTTTTAAGGCATTGTCCATGCACACCATAAATCTTCCTCATTAACCAGTCAAACTGTGAGTAAAATGCTGAATATCAACTATATAATGAGCCAATGAAAACAAACGACTTTAGAAAACACCAGCTGCAGATGGCAGCCATGTACATTTCTCACACGGACAATTTTAACATGTATGGAATTGGGAGAAAAAAATGCAAATAATAGACAAAGGTGATAGCAATTATTCATTGTTTGATTTGCATTGATTTACTTCTCTTGTGAAACTGGTGTAGATTGTATTTGCATTGATTTACTTCTCTTGTGAAACTGGTGTAGATTGTTATTCATGCTTTGAACCACAATCAAGTGCAGAACTGATGTTTAAGCATGACCTTGCTTGAGCATTTGACTGACAAAGGATAGGTAGTGTGTATGTTTTGCTTATTTGCTTTAAACACAATCAAGAAAGTCGTCATTACAGACAAGTTGTCCTCGACTCATGCTCATGTTTGAACCTCTTAACAATATGATATAAGGTTAGCTAACACATCAAATATACCACTTGTAACTACAGTATACAACAAACGAAGGTTGTATAATCAAGTCGTCATCTCACATTCAAAATCGTTTATAAATCTCTGTAAACAGTGGGTGGGGATCAACCATTGCTTCAGGATGAGTGCGATTATTTTTTAATGAAAATATTCATTTCAACTCTTTAAACACTGTAAAACAAATCTCTCTATACATACATATATATATATTTATTAGAAGAAAATGTGGTTACTTTGAAGACGCTGCTTAACTGTAGTTGAGAGGATCTTCAAAAGAAATCTTTCATAAATTCACTCATTGCCAACCGGAAGTTGAAATGTTTCCACCAGCAACGCGTGAAACACGCACCTGCAAATATTGGGTTCGACTAAACCATACCCGAATCTTGTCCGTTTCCCGACTTCGGCGGAATATTGGGTTTACAGGTTTTTGTCTAACACAGACTTCGTTGTATTATAATTTTAAATGTTGGTACATGTTTCAAATTTTATTAAAAATAGATAAATTGTTTCATTAAACGTGTTTTGAAAGTATGCCGATATAAGACTTTCTTTGCATGTTTAAATAACCCGCAAACATGTATTTTGATTTATTAGGGTTGTCGGGACCCTATTATTTATCATGCGTATCTAACTTTTGTTATTGTTTGTTCAACTTCTATCGTCCTTTGTCCACCCCCACCCCCACCCCCAATACTGGCTTATTTTAAGCGCATTATCATTGGAAATAGTCATCAGTACGATCGATCTTAAATTATTTGAATGTTATTGATGCGATAAAGCATGATATACAAATTCTTCTTCAAAATCATCAGCTTCGTCGTCGTTGTAGACGTCGTGGGAGACTGTTCTGGTGTCGACTCTGGTATTCGAAGATTGCTCACTTCTCACCATAGGAAAACATCATGTATACGTTGACTTTTAAACCTAACCTGTATTCCTATTTATTTTTATTTTTTAGTCTGTGTATACTGGCTACCCCTACCTTCTTCATTGTTTCTTACTTTACTAATATTCCTGCAGCTTGACGCGTATATATGTCTAGGTCCCCAACAGGGGTTTGACATTATTAGAAGATAGATAGAACGGATGTTCGTGATAAGTAAATTCTATGTATTAAACACACTCTGTCACGCGTACATGCTCATATTCAATCTCAGTGTGAACGACTTCTCCAAAACGAAGTTGGTATTTTCCAAATGTGTTCTTTTTAGTACCTTGATATATATCAAAAATGGAAGGTAACGTCAAATTTGTAAGTTGGCTAACATAAAGGATTCTTTGTATGACAAAAGGCTAATTGCAAACAAGTTGCTAAACTCTAGCTCACCACAATAATAATACGTGTAAAATCTGCGTAATTTTAAGTTAACCCTGTAAGCATGTCAATCCCCTTTCTATTTACACACTGAACGGAATTATATGTCAATCCCCTTTCTATTTACACACTGAACGCGATCATATGTCAGTCCCCTTTCTATTTACACACTGAACGCGATTATATGTCAGTCCCCTTTCTATTTACACACTGAACGCGATTATATGCCAGTCCCCTTTCTATTTACACACTGAACGCGATTATATGCCAGTCCCCTTTCTATTTACACACTGAACGCGATCATATGTCAGTCCCCTTTCTATTTACACACTGAACGCGATCATATGTCAGTCCCCTTTCTATGTACGCACTGAACGCGATTATATGTCAGTCCCCTTTCTATTTACACACTGAACGCGATTATAGTTCGGCCTTAGTTCGTACATCTCGTCTGTCATTTAACTCGGATATCTATCTCGTATACCAAAGAAACAAACATGTACAGGTATGCATACATATGGTTTAGTATATTTTAACTGTCCTTATGCGTAGTTTAGGGAAATAGTTTGCTATCATAATTGTGTTGATGGGTGTTGATGCTTCAATGGGACACATCATTCATGCACGAACGGTTAATTCGGGTCAATAAACAACATAAAGAACGTGAGGTCTGTGTATACATTGTAGATAGTTTAATCAAGACAAGCAAAGAATCAACTGAGTAGACATAACATAAAACTCAACTCAAAATATGTATTGGCATGTCGACAAAGTTAATTGCCAATGGCCATTTACAAATATATAAATACACAGAATATGGCCAGTGACCAAACAAAAGTTTTAAACATAATATATCTTAATAAAGTTAAACAAACTCATAGTAGAGTCTAGAATAGTTTGAGAATAACGTATGAAATAACAGCAATTGAGCACACACGATTTGAACATCGCGAGAACATACTGCAACGATAAGAACAGTGCAAAATGATAACAAGATAGTATAAGTATGTTGTACTTAGATAAAGATGAACGAAGAGTTTCTCGTACCATGGGTTGTCTTCCTTGTATCGTCAACATCACCCACGTGTACCGCATGTCATATCAAATACATGTATCAATGAAACAAAGGAAAATTGTTGTGTAATAGTTAATGTACATTTCAGCTGTGGGAACCTATCTCTCAGAATATGATCAATAGTTTACAGCTAGACTGAATGGAATTCGACGAATAAAATCGAAACTGGGGTGTATGTGATGTATTTAGTTTCTGTTTCCCATATCTATATGTTTATGGTCTACAGTAGTACATCTAGAGCTCGTATACCAAACCTATGGCCTATTGTAGAACTTATGGTTTGATTCTGGTGGATCATGGAACACAACATTTATAACAACTAGAGAACGCTGAAACTCACTCAGTAAATATAAGTTACTGAGAACGTTCATCATATTCATTCATACGGTTCTAGCTTTCTCCAAAATGGTTCGCATTCGTAATGTCCTCATAAACCTTGTGTAAAATGTACCAAACCATCATGAAATAATAGCACATTACAAATACCTAGAGTTTATAAGACACACAATACACGATATAAATGTAAATGTGTATATAGCCAAAGAGGTAGAAGGAATCAGAAGAATAAGTGAGTGAGATTACGATGAAAGCCCAGAAGTATGGACATGTATCAGTTATCACAATAAAGTTGACAAATATGGGTATAAGATTGCTTAACAAGAATGTGCAGTATGCTCGACGCTAACTTAGATTAACTACTAACTTAAATTAAAAAAGCATTTAAGTTCATTTGTTTCATCTCGATGAATGCATGTTATCAATTAAACAGCTATAGTGATACATTAAGCGGCTGGATGTTCCTTGTATATAAAGGTATCCATCCATAGCGTGTGGGTTTCACATACATGTACTGTCACACTAATTTGGTTTAATCTTTCTTTGGTATACGCACGAACCTTTGTAAAATGAATCGTTCACATCGTCTTAATTCGGACCCCTATATAGTACAGTTTTGTAATAGGATCTTTGAGTAAGTGCTAGTATGGACGCATACTTGTCAGTAGCATAGGAGACACGCGGAACAACTTAGCAAACAACTCTACTTTTAAACAGATAGTTGCTCAAACTGGGTGCATAAAGTCTTCCTAACCAGAGTTTAACATATGATTAACAACATGCTTGTGAACATTATGGGCTGAAATAATAACAATAGTCCAAAATACACTGCATGGATATCGTTCCATTTCGTCACGTCTCCTCGGTGTAATCGTCGTCATCATCGGCGTATGACGAGACAAGCGAGTTCAGCCTTTTCTCGTTCCGTCGGACAATTTTGGCATTGGATTGAAGGATGAATTCTATATTATCCACCTTCTTGCCAACGTCGATCACATATTTCATCGAATCTAGAAGGTGTTGAAATTGGGATTTTTGATCAGGTAGTACTTCGCGCATATCATCGTTTCCAGTTGAAAGATCAGCACTAGCATGTGATCTCTTGTTGGGCAAAGCTTGATACTCTTCAGCCGTTTCTACAAAGGTAACATGCTCATTAATTCGTGGCATGTGTTTAAACTATCTCAAAATAGTAATGAATTACTGTTCTCATTCAGGAAATACAACTCCCAGCAAAAAGGCACAGCATCATTGTGGTTATTGGTTATGTAATATGTATATAGATCTGTATGCACCATGATTTAGTAGTTTACCATAAGTTGTTTTTTATTGATCTTCATTGGGAAATGCTTGTAATGAAGTATTGTGTTTTCTCTCAGTGTTCAGATTGACAGAATGAGTTCTGATCACATTATAACACTCTATAGCAGAAGCTCAAAGGTTTGCAAAATGTGATATCTCTGTTCTTGACGAAAACTATGGCCATTAAATGTCTCACCAATAGTTGTGTAACTAAGTTATGTGTCGGTTACGTCCCTTCCCTGTTGGTGTCTTACGATCAAACACTTATTTTAACCAGCACCAACTTCATGTATTACATATTAGGGTACATCGCTATTAACTATACTTACTTCTGCATTGCTTTTCTTCGTAGTCTCTTACAATGCCAAACAGTTTCCCCCCGTTGTTTGCATTCGTTTTGTTCACCCATTTTACTAACACTCTCACACATTTGTCATCCTCATGTCTCAACGACCGCATGTCCGGCATTTCACAGTCCAGAAGTCTTGCCAAGTCTTGACTAGTCTGGAAACCTGTGTACAAGTACAAAGATATAATTAATCTGGTACAATAAATAACGCTGTGAAGGGCAACATGCGTCGTCATACAGCAAAGGTTTGAAACACATTTCACGTACACTGCTTACAAGATTTCAATTTTAACATCTATTTAAAGCGCCCTGTCCGTTTACTGCGTCTGTTTACGTATTTACAAGAAACATACCACACTTGGCGTGTATGCGTCGTACAGCCGTCTTTACGCTGTCTAGCGGTTGTTTCTCCAACTGTTTGAATATGTCGTTTTCTTTCAAATAAGGGTTACGACCGAGGAATATTTCAATGGTTGAGACACCGGCTTGGCAGATAGCCTCATCAGATCTGTCTCCTTGGAATTCTTTCATTATCACTTTGAGTTCCTCCAGTTTGGATTGAGACTGTTTTCCTTTCACACTGAGCTCACCAAGCAAACCCTCACACGAACGCAAAGATTCTCTTAGTTCAATTCTTTGAACCTGAATAAAAATGGTAACGATATTAATAATAATAATAATAATAATAATAATAATAATAATAATAATAATAATAATAATAATAATAATAATAATGATAATA
>ENA-OREC01000799-OREC01000799.1-marine-metagenome-genome-assembly--contig:-NODE-799-length-13995-cov-13.883604_pt1 | contig 13995 bp, 10 predicted proteins | sample MGYA00248626_ERZ508543 | MGnify/ENA primary metagenome ERZ508543 (study PRJEB26211, sample SAMN05518279) | marine metagenome | isolation source: Puget Sound, Washington, USA | host: Bankia setacea... | reverse complement strand
TATTATTTGTGTACAAAGTGGAATTATTATTTGTGTACAAAGTGGAATTATTATTTGTGTACAAAGTGGAATTATTATTTGTGTACAAAGTGGAATTATTATTTGTGTACAAAGTGGAATTATTATTTGTGTACAAAGTGGAATTATTATTTGTGTACAAAGTGGAATTATTATCTGTGTACAAAGTGGAATTAGATATATTATTTGTGTACAAAGTGGAATTTTCTGGATATGTCACAGTGCACAAATATTGCTCATCATCACTACAGGTAAATTCTTTTTTAATGTTAAACCAGATAATACCTACACTCTTTATACTTGAGATTCTACTGTATTCATGCTTATAGTATAATATGACACCACCGCTGTTTCTTTTTGCTTTACGATTTAGGTCTATGGCAAACAAACACTCTCATAGCCTTCTATTTGAACATAAGATACTTTTGAGGTCTATTTGTCTGTAAATAATAACACATCAACGCCACAAACATAGTTTAAAAAAGTCATAGTCATCTAAGTTATGGCTCTGAAAAATTCCATAGTATAAAAGTAAACTGTTTTGGGTTAGATTCCTAATTGGAAGCACTTTTGTCAACATTGTCCGCTGAGAACTCTTGACCATACAATGTAGATAAAGAGTTTATCATACGATAGGTATGCTGTTTTACCCCGTCATTTCCAGGCTCTGACCAGTGCATGGATAAGTGTACGGCGACGATATTGGGTCGGTTTAGGATACTGCTCTGATACTATGTACGGAGAGTCCTTATATCAAGTACACTGTATACTTTCTACTAAATGGTTAACTTACCCTGGAAATAGTTCAACTTCACAGCTATATATGGGACGGTTTTTTCCTCCTGAATAATTCGGCCAATTCGGTGTGCTCGATCAATATTATGACATCCTTTCCGTGGTTAATGTTAAGCTGTTGCTCACAACTATCATCCCTTTTGCAGTACACTCCCCTGAACGTCTATCTTCAGCAGTGGTACATTCCCCCATACTGAAGAAATGCAAGTTGTCCTTCAAGGATCGTGTTTTAAGATCTAGTACTTCATCGGACAGTCCAGCGTTTTCCTTTTTAGGCGTTCATTATCACATGAAACCTTGTTCCCACGGGTACACTCAGCTTTCAGTTGTTGATCAAGGGTTGCTTGTTTTGCATTGATTTCACCACACTGGTTCACACGGGTACACTCAGCTTTCAGTTGTTGGTCAATGTTCGCTTGTATTGGATCAAAATAAATAACAAAACCCCTGTGTTTTCCGTGATGACTGTTCGCATTAGTGGAAAAGTGGGGTGGTCGTAATTTCGGAACAAAGACCATTGACTTACTGTTGAAAAACATTTTGTACCAAGAAATAGTGATCGTTATAGCGGGTTGGTCCTAATTTCGGAGTGGGCATAAGGTGGGGGTGGTTATTGTACTTCCATATTTGACTATTGTTAAATAACAAGTGTCGATAAGTGCATGACATATTATCATATTTCAGTTCCGAAACATATCTCGCACATTAGTTTTCTTGTCAACGATCGCGTTTTCAGACAAGTCGAAATAGAAAATATATGTTTTATCAATGAAACAAGGATTCTGTGACGACGGCTGCTTAAAAGTGTTGTATAACAGCTTATCTGAAAGAAAGTTCTACAAGTGTCCATGTTTACACGCAGTATACGAGTCGGTCCGAGAATGAAATTATTTAAGTATAAAAAGGAGGATGGAAGTTTATACTGTCTTTACATAAGAACAATAATGTACTGTCGTGTATTCTGCATTGGCCTTCGTATTTTCACGGGTATTTACAGAATAATTATACTTTTATTGATACACATACTCGTAATAAACCAAAACATGATGATACAAAAACAAAACATCTGTCATCGTCATCACGCTTGTCTATATTTTAATTCTTGTCAAACGTAGCGTTCAAGACTTTGCAAGTTTGCGGAAAACAAACTGGCTATTAAAGGTTATGTAGGTTAAGTTATGTTAGCAAAGCGTCGTTGAATGATAATAGCATTGTTTATAATTATCATACGTTAAGAGATAATCAAAAAGAAAATGTTTTATGGCCTACGATTAATGAATTTAACAATGTTATGTCATGTAAAAGCAAAACAAGACTTATAAATACATCAACATAATTATATAGGTAAATATAAATGTTTTTGCGTAAAAAAATATAGCTGTTTCATTCTGTTTGTGTTTATATGTTCTGTTTACATTTTCAAATACTGTTTTTTTGCTTTATTGTGCTTGTTATTTTTTTCCCGCCTTATGCGTATATGTCATTACTAAGCAGATGTGCGTTTGTTAATGGTCAAAAACATGCCGAATATGCCAATAAACTTTAAAACTTGAAATAAAGCCGAAATTCAAATATTTATTCTTTAAGTCAGCTATGCGCCGATTATATCCAACACCCTTTTGTAAAAGTCTATGTAAAGTAACGCTACAGTTTTATATGCTTATATCCAGATAGTTGTTTTTATAAGTGGAACATTTTTTAATTATGTATAAAGTCTTGTCTCAGTGTACATCGGGGCAATACATTGTCAAACTGATCTAGTATGTTAATAACATCATACAGACGTGGTTCTTTTGATTTAATTGCGAAACAAATTGCGTTGTCTTTATTGCGATACAAACTTGATCGACTGGTTTGACAACACACAATTAAATACGTGAATAATAAATAACCTTGTGGCCGTAGAAGGATATACACCAACACAACTCTTTGTTTACGCTATCTGGTTCTTGTGTCGCCTCATGAGAATGCATTAATTTGAGCGAGTATTTAGAAAATATGCACGACTGACTTGCGGAAATACGTGTATAATTCGGCATGGTCATTATATGAAGTATTCATATTCTGCATAAATGTAAAGATCGGGCCAATGTTCCAGGTCAAAAGTAAGGCGAAATTAACACCGTTTTGTGAAAACTTTCTACCTATTTTTAAACGACCCCTGTTCATTCATAAGTTTCTAAATATGCAGCTTTTATACAGTGTTTATTCAAACATTATGGTAAAAAGACTACAAGTTGAACCTCTCATTTATCCTTTTTGTTAATTCCCCAATTTCCCATACACATTATAATACCTTTGTATACTACATAGTACGTGAAATTGTCGCCATTTAAATGTTCAATGCATTGTAAATATATTAAAGGTACTCTCCCTAATATAAGTTCCAATGCTTTTATTGCGGGTATGATGGTTGATCGCTTTGTCAAATTAAAAGGCGCTTGGATTTTGATAGAGAAGATCTCAAACAAATACTATATACGTACATATATATATATATATATATTTATACAACTATGTAGTCCACTATTCTAAAACGGTCCCGTGAGTGTCCCCTATACACAAATAAGGAAACGAGCTGTGTTTTATTAATAAGATATCACATGGGTGTTACTTTTATTCCCGCGAAAATCTTATTATCGAAAATTCACTGTGCACTCTTGATTTAATTCATACGCACCCGAACTCGTACACATATTTTATTTATGCACGGGTACCGATGTTTTATTTGTTAAGTAAACTAATCTCTTTTTACGATTTGACATTGTCTTTGTTGTCGGAAGGCTGTGTTAAATCTGAATTTGAATTTCATCAAGGGTCAAGCTATACGTATGATCTCAATACAGTTGTTTTCTCACCCATCATTGTGTTATTGTTAATTGTATTGTGATATGTAAAACTACTTAATATAGTTAGCTAACTGGTTGCCTTGGCGAGGGTGTCAAAACTCGTATCATTATGGCATCCTAAGAATTGCTTTTATACTAAAAATGTCTACTTATCTGGCTGGCTTTCCCCCCTCCCCCATTAAACCTTGTCACCAATTGTTATATGTTGCATTGTACATGTAAACACATGTGTTCACTTTATGTGATTTGAGTGAAATAAAGTTTTGTATTGTATTATGTATTGTATTGTATTTGCTTAATTTAAATGTATTACAACTTGGAACTTGGAACAAATCCCTGAAGTAGTTTCTCGTAAGATGGTCTTTATCAACACGTATGGCATTGCTTTACTTGTATCTGATGCGGTCTTCTTATCATGTTTTTACTGCTGTACATGAACAATTGGTATTACAAAAGATAAACCCTGTACCTTTAAAATAATATTTATAAACGATGTTAGATGACCGTCTCTTGTAAAAACTATGACAGGTTCGCAAAACAAAAATGCGAAATTCTGTCAAATGGTGCTGTATTAACCACCTTTAAAACATATTGACACTATATACCTACAGTGTTCATATCCATCGTGCTTTATAATCGAACTAATAGGTGTCCGGACCACCGCCAACGATACAACTTCTAAAACTGGTGTGTGAAAGAAAGGAACTAGGCATTGTGCCGGAGATCTTGAAGGACTTTAATACCTTGTAAACTTGGCTTATATAATGCGATTAAAAGTGATCTATGAAGACTGTATAGAGTTTTGTACAGCGTATTAAAATGCCGTGTTTGCTCTTTCTATCTACCCGAAAACCGGATTAAGTTAAACGTGTGAACAACTTATACGCCTGTTTTGGACAAGTTTGTAGACATATTGTAGTTTTTTTATATACAATACGTGTACAGTTTTTCGATACTGATCAAGTGAGGGTATTTGTGTATACTCGTTATTTATGGATATTATATAAAACAAATAACAAGAACAAGTTATACATGACAGTGCTTTTGAATACTGGATTTCTGGTATTTTACTGAAACAACAATGTGACAACAAAAGTTGTTCGTATTTCAGTGGACATATTTCTAATGACGATCTTGATTGATACACGTGTAGTTTGATTAAACTCGATCGAGATTGCAGAAGGACTAACCTATTTAACGGAACTATTATATCTGAATTGCCGGACAAAACACATATGCAAAGATGCATTTTATGGCAAGAAATTCGACGGACTATGCGTACCAAAGTCAGGGTTATTCGCTCCGTCCGGACCCGATGGTGATTTTCCGTGGACCACCGACCATCCACTCTTCACCACAGCTTGGGCACCGACGATCCCACTCGGGAGGCAGCGTCAAACTTCTCACTACCATCAAACAGCACCCTGACGAGGAGATTGCACACGCTACTGAACCATTGCTGAATCTATTTAAAGACAAGAACAAAAACATCCAATCGACGGACCCTAATGCAACTGAAAACCATGAAACAGAGTTCATTGATGAGACAGAAAGTGACAAACCTCACGATTGCCAAAGAGAGAACTGCAAGAGGGTCGTACTGAACGTCTCTGGGTTAAAGTTTGAAACCCAGCTGCGGACTCTTAACAGATTGCCAAGTACGTTGTTAGGTAACCCTGATAAACGAAACATGTATTGGGATGAGAAACGGAACGAGTTTTTCTTTGATCGTCATAGGCCATGTTTCGCCGCCATTTTGTATTACTATCAAAGCGGAGGTCGTTTAAAGAAGCCGGTTGAGGTCCCTATAGATATTTTCATTGAAGAGCTAGAGTTTTATCAAATGGGGTCATCTGTTATCGACGCGTTTAAAGTATCAGAGGGATTTATTTTGGAAGACACCGAGTTGCCAGACATGCCAAATAACAAGGTTTCAAAGGCGATCTGGGAGGCGTTTGAATACCCAGGAAGCTCAGTTATGTCCACAGTTTTGTCTATAATATCAGTTGTGTTAATTCTAGCATCCATCGTGACCTTTTGTGTGGAGACTTTACCTGCGTATAAGAATGTGGATTGCAACGCGGTGAATGTTACTCTACCAAATGGCCTCTGGGAGGAGGTGAACGAATTCAACTTTACCCACCCGCTATTTATTATTGAGACTGTTTGTATTGCTTGGTTTGTGTTTGAACTAGTTATCAGAATCATAACATGTCCTTCTAAATTTAAATTCGCGAAGGAGACCGCAAACTGGATTGACATGCTTTCCATCGCTCCGTACTTTATATTTTTACTGATGTTTTTCATAACAAGAAGATGTGGAGGAAACAATAGTAAGTTTCTATCTGTACTGAGAGTGTTACGTGTTGCCAGGATTTTCAAACTCAGTAGGTTTTCCGATGGATTGCAGATTCTTGCTAAAACCATGCGAGTGAGCATGCGCGAACTCTCCATGTTTGTTCTATTTTTAGGAATCGGCGTAGTGATATTTGCTGGTGCTATTTATTACGCGGAGATACAAAACCCGGACTCATTTTTCTTGAGTATACCGGATGCTTTCTGGTGGGCTGTGATATCTATGACAACTGTCGGATATGGTGACGTTTATCCTACAGGAAATTTTGGAAAAGTGATTGGTAGCTTCTGTGTACTGAGTGGCTTGTTGGCGATAGCTTTGCCCGTGCCAGTGATCGTTACAAACTTTAACAACATTTACCGACAAACAACAGGCCGGGGGAACCGAATGTAATTTATGTTGTACACACGCGCAATGTAACTTATGTATTATATTCAAATTTTGTTCCTGTGTAATTTTTATCAAGCTGAAAAAAAGAAATCCATTTGTCTAGCTTTGTCACCGTTCATATACATATATACACATTGACGTTTAAGCGAGGGTTCATATCGAAATTTAAAAATCGAGGGGTGAATGTCAATTAACGTTTTCTATCTCCTTCTATTAAATAGCGCTTACAACTGTTCCGCAATATCAAAGTTATTCACTCCCAAGACGGTCAAGCTTTGTGCTAATAACAAACACGGCTGCATTGAATTTGTTCTCAGATACACTATGTTTCTGGTTCCTAAATCGTTTTACATCGTTAGGCAAACAAGGAGTCGAACTGTCTAAACATACGTCTAGTTTACCGATTTTAAAAGGCAGACCTGATTTGTATGTGCCATTGCTGTCAATATGCGTGTATAACATAGGTGTCTTTCTCTTTTCATCATGTTTCAAATGTTCCTTTCTTATTGTTTATCTATAATACAAGTGTTTATATTTATTTTGGGTTATCGAACTTTTCATAGATATATTTTCTTACACTTTGGGGCACATTTAGTTACCCGAGTAAGATAAGCTGTGTAACAATGGGAAAAGCGTTTATATAGGTATTAAGTATTACCTGCGTCATTTAATACCATCGGCTTAGCATTTGTATAGGATATTGACTTTTAGAGAATGTTGATATTGTACCAAATCTTATACGCATACAGCACATGAATATAGAAGCGGGTGAAAATATTGTTATAACTTACTTTAACTGTCGTTTGGAATAATGGGAATTTCAAAGATGGGGATTTTAAACTATGTTGCTTATAGTCAATAAAGCATTGAACTCTTGAACTATGCTGATGTAGGGGATTTCTGCACACACAGTTATACTTATTATTTGGTTTTAAAAAAACCGGTCCAATATCCAAACAAAGTGTCCGTAATTAAAAACGAACGGCAGTTAAACACAAAGCTATGTGACTCAAGATTTAAAAACAAATCACACCGAGACAATATTACCTAACCATACCTTACATGATGCCCTTTAAATTAAATATTCAATCATAAAATAAATACAAACAGATATTTATGTTTTCAAATGTCAGGTACTTTTCGGGCGGTTTTGAACATATCTTTAAATGTTTATACTTATTACTTATGATTTCAACATGAGTTTGTTTGCTTGTCTTATTGTTCCTAGACGTGCTCGCCCAGTTTGATTGATTGGGTGCCGTGACTTTGAACACTTACTCTTTATAGAGTGTTTACTATTTTGGCTAATGTAAACACACGACCTGCTTAGATATACTGTAATTAAAAGCACACCATATCAATCCATCACATACACAATGCGTAACACTTAGTAATTACGTATATTATGTACATGCAGAGTTTGCGTTTTATATTATTCTTGAAATGAAAGACAACTCTGACTGACTTCTTGTATTCTAGAGTAGTACAATCGAAAAACAAGTGATGAATAGTTTCAATATTATTACAACACATGTTACATATTCCATTTCAGTATCCCACGAGAAAAAAATCTATGTTAGGTAACTATTACATTGTGTATAAACTTCCACTGAAATTCCTTACAACTATTGAAGCAGTATGAATCAAAAAAACATTATTCCAAACAGATTTCCAGTTCATTTCATTGTCTTGTAATTTTACTTGCCATTTAGTTTCTGTTTTAAGAGGCTCTCTAAACTGTTGAGAAATATGTTGTTTAATTATGACTTTAGATTTTAAAGCATCTGGAAGTATCAGTTTTCCTTTTGTTCATATAGTTTAAGATTTACTAATTTAAGATCAGTATTACTGATTGAAATCATGTTATCATGTTGTTTAAGTGCACAAATTAAACTATCTGGTACTGCTTTCTTAATTAGCATCCATTCAGAGATCCAGTTAGATTTCAAATTTATTTTTGACCACAGTTGAATACTTGCTATAAAATCATGACGTTCATTATCCCAGATGTCTCGAAGAAGTAAAAGTTTACTGAGAATAAAGGATTTCACTACTATTGGTTTTCTTTTTATAATGAAAAGTGAATTGAAAACAGTGATTGATTTAATATTTCAGTAGTGGAAGTAGACACAAAGCTTTGTAAGAACAAGCTTCAATTGCATAGAGTTTGAACATAAAAAAGTTGACATGACTGATGAATAATTCATGTTTGGTAAAAACGAGCATGTGTACAGGAAATATCTAATATTGTATTTACTATCCAGATTCTGTAAATAATGTTTACCAACCGAATTCCATATTTCAACATTTGCATTTAATAGCTTATAAACCAGTTTTACATTTAACGCCAGTTCTCTCCAAATATTGTCCTTACTTATGCTATAACCGTGGTAGACACCTAATGTTTTGACGTTATAGTGTTTGTCCATTGTGCATTGTCTTTGTTTTCTGGAGTTTTGCCGTTCAAAGTGCCAATACACAAGCCTACAGTTCAATCTTTATTCATTTTGGCCCCTGAAGCTTTTTCGTAGTTCGATTGTTCGTTGAAAATAAGGGGAAGCGATGTTTTATTCCGCGCGAAAAGCTGTGTATAATCTACTGATTTATTTTAGCGGTTAATGGACGTTCTATCGCCGGTAACTGTATATCTACAATATTATATGTTTGTCGTATTCCATATGCCATCGGTTCAGCTTGTAAGATGTACAAAAGAGGAGCATCCTTGTTTGATGCACCGAGATATCGGAAAGTACTTTGATAAAAAGCCATTTTTTGATATTGAAGTTTTAGTAGATTTGAGCAGCATCATTATCCAACTTGTAAAGTTTGGCACAACATTATATTTTCAAGACAACGCTGTATCCACGACAATTCACATCTGTCAAACGCCTTTGTTTGATCTATTTCTTTAATAATTATTTCGTTTTTTCTCTATCTGTGTAGTCAATGATGACATTTAATAGTCGAATAGCTTCGTTAATATAACACCCTTTTATATATCCCTTTTGATCGGGCTTAATAAGAGTTGGCAAGTGTGGTTTTATCCGTTCCGCGAAACATTTGGCTACCATTTTGTAATCACAATTAGGTAATGTAATTGGTCTCCAATTGTTCAACAGATCGCGATCCCCATGTTTGTATATCAACGTTATAACACCATTAAATGCGAATCTGTTAACGTGCGCGAATAAAAAATGTCAGACGTCATATTAAGAAATTCATGCTTGATTAGATACCAAAATTGTCTAAACCATTCAATAGGTAGACCGGTGATTGCCGAGAATGATTTTCAGATAATGATGTCTCAAGTTTTGACACAAGGGATTCGGCTGCAATTGTATCTATTCCTTCTGATTTAAACAAAGTTTCGTAGACTTTTACTTGTTCGCGTAAGATATGTTTAATAAACGTTAACATTTTACCCGATTCTGTTTTAATTTTAGACAACACTTTCTGTTTACCTCTTTTCTTTTCTAGATTAAAGAAGTACGAGTCTGACTTTTCGTATTCGAAATAGAATTTTTCTTTAGAGCGAAGTCAGTGGAATTATTTTAATGTAACGTATTCAATTTGATTTCAAGAACATCAATGTTTTTACTACTTTTAATTAAATTCTTACAATATTCAATAGATATATTCTTAACATGATGTTTAAACAAACTTTTTCAGCTAGCTAATACAGTTGTAAACCTGACAAGTATAAACGCTGGATTTAGTATATTTAGCAAACATCAAATTATTTGAGAGGAACTGATAGATATGGGTTTTTGCTTTTTTAGAAATGAAAAATAAAGGGATGTGAGAAAAAAAGGAATGAGAAATGAGATCGTGGAAGGTATATTTTAAACAAAACAAAACAGACAAAACATGAACGTCTAGGGAGTGAAAAGTTTCGAGTTCTTAATAAAATTATGCACTGTATTAACTATAGTAATGTTTTCTGAATGCGTAATAGAAGAGTTCCCAAAAAGAAGGATGTTTAAGTTTAAGGGATGCAGGCACCGATTGTCGCGGAATAATTGTAAACGTTCGTTGCTGTAAAGTGTACAATGGAAAAAATAATGGTCTGAAGTTTCAGGAATATTACAATGTAATCGCTACAATTGCTGAGTAGTCGAGCATGAATAATGGATAGTAACCTAGTCTATGCATACAATGAGGGGGAGAGTCCTTGTTGGGAACATACTTCTCAGCGGCTACGTTTGAAAACGCCAAGTGACTGAATGTTTCTTAATACATGTATTGGTGATAATGTATTCCATTGTTGAATGGTAGAAGGTACGAACGACCTTTCAAACAAAGATGTTCTTCTAGGAAGGGTTAAAAAGTCGTTTTGCTGTCTTAGGTTGTATTGAGGATTTTCAACAGACCTTGGAAAAAGATCACTCGGGTAATAATTCCCTTCAAGTATACGGGATGTTGGAGTATACGTACTGTTTGTGTAGAAACCTGTAGCATAAATGTGCAATTGATTACTTAGTGTCCACATGGTGGTATTACAACATACATATTTTGATTTGGGACACATCTCGCTGTACACATGCAAATATTGGCCACACAACTTTCAGTAGGTGCTCTAGCAGGAGACGTCATCCTAGCCTACAACATGTCTACTAAACACACCAAGAACATTCACAAATTACCAACCCGGCAGTTTGAACGTTTCGTATTTTTATTAGTTAAACAATAACAGAAACTAGACATCGCATATATCAATAAAGCATAAAAATAAGTTAAATATAACAAAGCCAACTAGGCATAGTTAACATATTTGATTTAACAGGATCTGAGAGTAAGCAGTATTTATCTCCCCCTGGACGGTATACTGATTTCTGTACTGATGGTCACGTGGGTTGACTCGGACGACCTGGAAACAACAAAGGCATTATTAGTAGATAAACATTTTTTAATGATAATTATAATTATAACAATAATAATAAACACTGTTTAAAGAGTGGTCTAAATTAATTTATAAGTATATACTAGTGCATTGACATAACAATTTGAGATAACAGCTTTTGCTACACTATGTAAACAAACGTAAACTTATCATAGACAGTTTGCTAGTGGTGCACACAAATGCCATCTCACATCTTGTTTTTCATTTCATTAGGCATTGCAGATAATATTTGGTTTTAATTTTGACGATTATAACAAGGGTCATATTTGACATTCAAGTCAATTTTCCATAAGGCCCTCGATTATTTTCAGTTTGATTGTGAAATCACGCTCGAATCCGTTCCTGGAACCCATCAGTACTAAGCAGTATGTACAATTTACTCACCTTATGAAAATGACAGGCACAATTCCCCTCCAAGAAATCCTTATACCTTGAGATAGTCATGTTAAAAGTGGAGACCGTTTTGAACCCCCGGATTTTAGCGTATTCTAGGATACCCCGTTCTTTTTGCTGCAGAGAGGGCTGTTCTGAGGGCGGTACAAACCTCACACCCTCTACTGATTGGTGGAAACCCGCACCCAAACCCTTGACTACCATAGTGACACCGGACAAACCTTTCCTGTGGAGAAGAAAACAGTAGAATTTGATGGTTACGTTTAAGTGGTATGATGACACGAATTGGGCTATATTAAAGCGTCACTGATAACCTCAGTAGCCTCAAATAAATGATTCCTTTGGTACAAACTAAATCACAACTAAACATTCATTGTATCAAACAGAAATAACTGAACATTTACGAGTGTTGGTTTGACTGGAGTGAACTATTCCTTTAAATCCATTAAGTGTTAATACTTGAACCAACCACGCTGAAAGACGAAACGAAATGTTTAATTGGAAAAGAAGAATTATGTGTCATATGTTGGGCCTTTTATCCGTGTTAGAGAGACAACTAGTTTGTTTTTTGGTTTAACGGTACACCGCACAGACAGTTCATGAAACACTAATATCTATTAAACATTAGTGATTGTCATTCATAAGTTATTCATCAAAGTCTGCTCATGTGTTCGTTATAGACTTGTCCATGCCAGTCTATGTTTAAATGTGCTTTGATAATATTCAAATGTATTATGATCCATACTGCCATTTATATTTAACCACGCAAAGAATAATATTCATAGAAATTTAAAATTATACCTTTGTAACAATACTCATAGTTTTAATTAAATGTGTACCTTTGTAACAATACCCATAGTTTTACTTAAATGTGTACCTTTGTAACAATACTCATAGTTTTAATTAAATGTGTACCTTTGTAACAATACCCATTGATTGTAATACGTTAATGTGTACCTTTGCAAACACACGTATAAATAGTTATATAACTTATATCTTATTGTGTACCATTGTAACAATATAACATAGATAGTTAAATGTAAGTGTGTACCTTTGTAGTGCTTCTATAATGAGATCAATATGTTGTTTGGCCAACCAGTGTACACCGCCAATCACTAACACTGTTCTAGAACTGTTCTCCAATGGCAAAGAACTGGAAAACAAACACGGGATAGCTATAGACAAACGGTGAGATACCTTCACAACTCTACTTCTACTTCTACTAACAAGATTACTTCAACATAGGTTTGGTTGTACTCTTTTGCTTTGGTCCAACAATATGCGATCTTAAAAAGCAAACTTAAGTTTTATGCTGAAAAGCTGGTTGAGGGAACTGTTTTACACACCGTTTAATGAGCTGATACAGGACCTTCTTGAACGTTGGACGGTGGTTTGTGGGTAGCCAGAAATGTGGATAATATGCGAACGACAGTTGGGTCTTATTCTTGTTCACGTTCTCATACACCCGCAAACTATGAGTCTTGTCCCAGTCGTGCAGGCTACCGTTTACTTGTTCAATAATGTAGTTAGCTATCCCTCTGTTGGTTGAGTCTCCGATAAACAGAAGCTTACGATCATCTAAACATTGTCTTTGCTCGTAGGCGTCGAGGGATTTGAACGTGCATGAGTCTGGTTGCCATCGCGCACGAGCCCATGTACAACTGTCACCATCTGAACATGTCTTACAGGGCACGACCCATCGACCTATGAAACAAACATAGCGATTGAAACATACAGTACGGAAACATCGAGCATTGAGCCGCAAAGTGTAGTTTTAGACCCTACCTTCAAATAGGGCGGACAAGTCTAAAAGAAAAAGCACTGAATATTATTGTAGAAACTACCGTGGTCTACAAACTGGGATACCCTATAACTCTGCCTGTCAGTGGACTAGACCAACAGTCAAGACTCAATGCTCGTTGTTCACCTATACTTAATCCATCAGTTTACTATGAACATTTAATCACACAATTTGAAAACCATATCGTAATGTGTATGATGATCATGAATTTGCTTGTGTTTTTGGAAGTATTTTATGCCAGAGCTCGAAAAAATGTACGTTGAACATTGACATTTATACAATATAGCTAACTTTCTTGATAACAGAACCAGTACTTAGCTGTTCTCTTGACGCTTCTTGTGACACATCAGTTAGTAGAATAAGGTCATACAATGCTAGACAGAATACGCTGCCATACATTTGGTGCTGGAATACGTATTCATAATTCATAATTCATAATTCATAATTCATAATTCATAATTCCCTATTGTGTGTAAGAAGAATACTATAAATA
>ENA-OREC01000798-OREC01000798.1-marine-metagenome-genome-assembly--contig:-NODE-798-length-13997-cov-12.126509_pt1 | contig 13997 bp, 8 predicted proteins | sample MGYA00248626_ERZ508543 | MGnify/ENA primary metagenome ERZ508543 (study PRJEB26211, sample SAMN05518279) | marine metagenome | isolation source: Puget Sound, Washington, USA | host: Bankia setacea... | reverse complement strand
GGGGGGGGGGGGGGGGGGGGTATAGGGACTGATTATTCTGCAATAGCCCAATACAGGAGCCCGGGTGTCCTAGGAGACAGCAGTCTGTACCAGCTATGTAACCATGTGGGCAACCTGTCATCTTGTAAACAAACAGATTTTCTTGTTTAAATAACAGCCTATTAAATGTGCATGATGGTACATTAGTAGGTAAGATTAATTAAACATTGTATAACTGTGGTAATCAGTGTACCCTATCCATCTTAACTAAACATCTAACCTTGACTCTATAACGCACATAACACAATATTTGGGCCTCATTTCATTTTTTTATAAGTAATTACACTTAAATAATGCACCTGTTTTTAACCCAATTTCAAGTTTGTTCAATAGTTAATTATCTTCTTTCCATCATTGCATTAGTTCTATTCTTGTAAAGCTAAAGTGCATATCATTTTTTTTTTAAATTCAATCAAACTAAATAAAAAAACAAAATACCATAATAAAGGATTTTTTTTTAAATATACGATTATATAATAAAAATAAATGATATACCAACAGTGCGAAACTCTTCTTTGCACTTCATGACGACGACATACTGTGCGCAATAATCAGAAGCCTATTACTGACAGCTTCTCATGCAGCCTACTATTTCTGATCAAACGCCACTAAAGCATACATGAACCGTCTGAATATCACTTACTATCAACCGCAGCCAACGCCACACATATAACCAGGCCTAGGCAAAAACGGTTTGAATATCATTGAAAAGGGAAGCAGTTAGCACTTTCTTCCCATCAACTATAAACAATGACATAAAAACCATACCCTTTCTATAGTTGCCCACAACAATGTACTGTTTGAAGAGGTCACAGAATGTTACTTACCAATCAATTGACCAAATAAGGCAACAGTCACGTTTTTCTATGTCAAATGTCAAAGAGAAACTGACCAAATTTTATTCCATACCATACTTGGACAGGAACTGGGTGCAAACTCATTATGTGGATGAAGAATCTTAAGGTCCATAAAAGCGGTACATTAAACTTGTTATAGAAGTTATAGAAGCTTTTGAACATAAAATATAGTTAACAATATACTTCTCAATTTAATCAATCTCATTCATTCCCTGGTATATTTTGTCTTGCAAACCCATGTTAAATGTTGTAAGTCACTCATTGTTCAATTATACATGCAGTAAACTTCTTGCAATTTAACTTCATGGTCAATTTCTTACAAGCTTTATGGTACTCATGAGCAAAATATTCTAATAAAAAAATGTTGTAAATCACTTTTTTTTTCATTTATAGTTACACTTCTTTAGCATTTATCAGTCAAAGTATGAAGTGAATAAGTGGGAGTGGCACTGTTGATTTTTGAAAGAGAGTGAAAACAAAGACAACTGAATAAAGGATGAAACATATAATGGAAGATAAAATAAAAGTATGAAATAAAGGAGAAAAAGGGCTAGGCCGAGGTTTAGGGCCGAGGTTTATACTTGTGTCTTAAATTTACTTTTGTGGAGGTTGGCGCATGGTGCTTTCTCCACACCTAGCTACCACCAGTAAATGGTACGGGATATCAGTCATCATACAGCCAACACCAACCGCTCAACGGCGCCAACAATAGAAGAGTAACATTTAATTTCTAAGTATCAGATAAAGTCTAGCAGTGGGTTACCAGGAAAGTCTCTCAACAAAAAAACAAAATCCAAGCCTTTTACTTAAAACAATAAAATATGAAATAATAGCCGTATCAGCACTTTACCTTGTACTCATTTCTTTGTACTGTTTTGACACTTGTGCACTCAACATTAAGATTAACCTACTAATACGACCACCTGCTTTAAGAATACTTTTTGATGGTTCACAATGATGGTCTTAATAATAATGAAACCTAACAGTATTAGTACATTGATTATCATTATTCTTCAGAAACATATAAACAAGGTTACACAATCTTTAAACTCTGCTATGAACTATTAAAATTCCCAGCTCCTGCATATACTTTTTACAGGCAGACTTATTTTCTCTGCTCATTAAGCAAACTATTCCATAAATATACCGGTATATACAATGGCAGGGCCCGGGAGAGAAAGGAACATTATTTTATCGCCACTTGTGCTTGCAGTTTCCCAGCTGATTCACTATAAAGTATTCAGCGTGTAGTGAAAGCCTAAATGCTTATAAGTAAGGTTTCCGTCCTTGTTTCTGTACAGCTGCCAATCTTTCCCACATATAAAAACAAAGCAGCAGAAAGTATGTTACAGTTTTCTGATGCATTTTTTTCACCCTCCTCCAAGTCATAACTGATAAGCATTCCAGATATTTCAACTTGTTTCAACCTTGTGTGTTATATATATATATGTACTCAATGTATTCTAGGAATGTACCAAGCGATTACAGCCTACTATACAACCTGGAAACAGTTTCAAGTAGGTCTTATACATATGGGAACACACAGGTATTATTTGTGTTCAACTTTTGAGCATTTTATCAGTACACATCGAGAGAGGGTGAATGCGAAAAGGTTCTATCTTGCTCATCATTTAATAGCTATTAGCACGCTTTCGCTCTCACCTCTCCAGATGTTAGATGTTCTATTACAAAGATACCACGACTGAATCACTTCACAAATCAACACCTTCAAGACGAATATAAAAGTTCAACCATTTTTTCAGCCATTGCTAACAAGTTGTATCACATCTACGTTAAAGACTATTGTTGAAGCTCCTAAAACAGTTACATTACCCACACATTCAATTAGCAGGCTTCAAGTTCAGAGAGAACAACAAGTTTATAATATTTCCATGGTCCAAAGTACAAATAAACCATCTTTTTATGTACGTCTGCTGATATGGTTTTTATAGGTGGTGAATGTAATACTTGTAGCATTGAACCAAAAAATAGTATAACTTGTGTATTACAGCAGCTACACAATTTCTTCAAGCAACCTCATGTAATATTTTGATTGAAGACATTCTAAATTCAGAAAGATCATCTCTAAGATCATCTCTAAGATCATCTCTTAAGATCATCTCTATAACAGGAGATAAATAAGAATACAACTTCAAGCATACTATAGTGAGAAATGTGCACAAAACTTGGTCTAAAAACTCTCAAAAGTTAGTCTACCACATAATGAGATCAGTTCTACAACATAGTGAGAATGGACATATCTGTTGGTTTATAATCATAAAGAATAAATAGATATATTATATACCCAATGAAAAATTATTCTGCCAAAGTGAAAATTGTCATCCATGTGCATGTCCTTCATAAATTGGGTGATGACAGTGCAATGATGTTAAAGCATTAATTAAACTATTAACAATAAAAAAGTAGGAAAAAAACAAACAATAAAACAAAAAAGGTTACCTAATTTTTTTTTAACTCATTGTTTAACTGTCAAAACTGAAACAAAAATCAATCAAACATGTTGGATTGTGACTTACCAGGTGATATGAAGGGAACATGTAGCCTAAATATGAGGGCTGGGGATACTGTAGGCATGGTAACGGCATCGTCGCAACCTCCTCACCATATATCAAATGCATTGTGATGCTTTTAATAGTGATGTCGTTTTGTTTTGTTTATAAGTTTTCCACCATTACCAATACAAACACTACTATGAATTTTTTACAAGATTCCACAGCACACTTATCTTTGTTATCCCTCACTGTTGTTGTAATATACTTTCACACTAAGTACTGAGATCACATCTACAGTTACCAATTTTCCACAGCAGCATCTAACACATGTGATCTAGAGTCTCACAAGTTCTCTAGTGGAATTTTTTTCTAAACACCTATTTATGTTCCATACACGTTTTTTCCACCCAAGCTTTTAAAACACAGGTAAAGACAGCTCGTTAATCCAGAATAATTTAATCTCTAACACAACCTGACTTAAAACTCAACTCTGTTTATCAAGAATCTTCTGCTCATTTATTATCACTGCTAATCCAGAAATTTGCCTCTGTAAATATTATTAATTGCTTATCTAAACAAACTCTATCTCATACAGGAGTCATTCAATAAAAACATGCACAAGTTGTTTCATCTAATAGGTATTAATTCTAAAACAATTTAAACTTCCATGAGATCCTAATATATCAGCTCGACATAAAAACTGATCCTCCACTTCATTCCATTTATTATATATAACCGTTCACACTTCTCTAAAATTATCCCAGTCTCAATGTCTTAAAATAGCCATTAAAAAATCCATACGCGAGTATATAACACCGTACACTACAGTCAGGCTTGCCAGTCAAGTATAAACTGACTTAGTGTCTACAGAGTGGTTTTACGACAAAAAAGTGTCCCACACGAAGAGTTAAACTATTACACTAACACGATGATTGGACAAATCAGTTGTAGCTATAGCACTTCCTAGTATACTACAGATAATCACATGGCTTTCTATCATAACTATGTCATATTACGGTGTGTGAGTCTGGTGTGAGGAGGCGTATCATGTTCTCCAGTGAGCGGCCACGTAGGTGTGAACGGCAACCCTACACACACTCACAGCTTCAATGCACGGGAACGCATCCGGGAGTGGTAGGCGAGGGGAAAAAAAACCTTCACCTCAAAGTTGTAAACACACAAAACAACGCAAAAACCATCTCTAGCTAACATTTTACAGTGTATATATACTTAGAAAACCACTGAAGCTTATATAGACTACTGATGTAATGTTACTCACATCATTAAACCTAACAGCTAAATGTTACTATCCAAAAACCTGTAGGTGTTGTATAAACACACGCACAAATATCTGCAAAAAGAAGTTCAAGTGAAGCATTGCCGAGTGTGAAACGGTGAATAAGATTCAAACCTACCGTCTTTCAACAAAAATAGTTCAGACATAAATTTTCATAATTTATGTGTAAAATAAATCATGGGAAGACTTTAAACTGCATAAATTTTCTGTTCAGTGAAGTCTTACATAAACTATGTGGAGCCAACGTTATCATTGTTTTACTGCAAGATTGAACCCACTATCTTCATAAAAGAAGCCTTAAATCTAGATTTACAAGTCATACTTTTCTGCACTGTTTTCTGCATACAACAAGTGCAGAGAGAACCAGGGAATTTGCAATACACCAGCAACATATACAAGATCTACTTCAGGAAGAGAAAACACTAGCATACACCACTTCATATTCCTCTGCCTGGAATTCTAGGAGGAAGGCAGTATAACAACAGTGGAACAAGTAACAGACAAACAGCTTTTTTAGGTCTAAAATAGTGAGTCATAAAATAATCATCTTCATCATCGTCATCAGCATCATCACCAGTGCAGCCACCACCTTTACAACAGATAGTAGGCTTTTGTCTTAAATAGTGAGTCATATATACTAAGAACAAACGTCATCATTATCATCATCGTCATTGCCATTGTCGTCATCATCTAAAGAGTTCAACAAGAACAAACAACACCAACACCTCTATAGGCTTCATATTATTAAAGAAACTTCCAATCAATGCATACCACTAAGTCACAAAAGGTTAGTTTCCACGTAATCCCATTTACCAACAAAAGCCCCGAAAACAGTCCCTGATTGACCAGTCATTGCAGACAAGCTGATCTAATCCCGAAAAGCCAGTCTGAAATAGTTAATGTATCAACACAGAACATGAACTTTTCTTAATACTTTCAAATATTTCAAGATTAATTGGTGGAAAGTAAATCAGTTTGGATTAAAAGTATCAAATAAATTGTGTTACTCTTACTAGGCTGTGATTTTGTAATTTCGTTTTTCGTATTCCAATGTTATTCTATTAGGAATTAAGAATTCTTGTACTTATAAGAATTACAATAAATATGCAACTCAAAAAGCACCTATCTCCAGCAATGTTAGTATAGCAGTTAGCCGGTAATCCTTACAATCGTGCTAGAACATCGCTATGTACTGCTATACCAGTTAGCGTCTTTTTGTATTAAGGGCTGTACAAAGAAGATCATATGGGATTTAGACTAAGGAAGGCAATGTCTGATAGAGCAGGTTCACGTATGTTATGAGTGTTTGACCACTGCAGCAACACTAATCTACCAGGGTCATACCACTAATCTACCAGGGTCATACGTTTTGCTGTCCGAAATCTCGACCCTCAATCACATACACACAAGTTTTGACAGTAGCTGAGTCAAAGTTCTACAACCCCCCACATACTATACAAAACCCTCAACAGCTGATTGATACTACATGTACCCCGAGTCATATTTTAGACATAGTTACATTAATGATTTAAGGCTAACCAAGCAGATTATCCAAGTTATTTAAGCAACAAGTCATTCCATTTGGCACCAATGTTTGCGTTGGTGTGGTCGCAATATTTCCCACATGACCAACTTGGTGATCACATGACCATCTCACATGCCGACCACGTGTATCAAATTTCACAATTAACAGAGGCAGAGCTACAAGACTAGGTATCACTAACCATTTTCAGCAACAAACACAAGTTCAATAGCTGTCATCCTTAAACCAATAGCAACCAACCTTTAAACCAAGATTTAGATTTTTGCTTTCATGCATCATCTTCATTTGTTAATTAAAAGGTCAAGATAGAACAAACACTCGTACTGTCTGAAAACTACATCTATAATGCATCTTACAAGAGAATAACAAAAACCGCCTCGATAGCCTAGTGGTAGAGTGCTCATTTCGAGTGTGGGAGGTCAAGTGTTCAATCCCTGCAAGAGGCCGGGTAATACCAAAAAAGGTTAAACAAATGGTACCAGTGGTTCCCATGAAGTTGTTTCAGCACTCAACATTAAAAGGGAAACACTGGCTCTTTCTAAATTCTCAAAATTGCAAAATAGCAAAAATACCATCTTTGAAGGCCTTATGGAAGATTGACTATGGCAAATAAGCTCCCTAGTTAAATATCATTAAAAACAAACCAAGAAAAACAAAATAATAAATTGATAAAAGAGGCACTCAATTCAATATTAAGTGTTGTTTAAATAGTCTTTGGGAATTACATTTACATAGACGCACGAAATGGAGAAAACAAATCCTTAGACAAAGGTATCTAATTTATAGCATTATTTTAAATTCATTTTGCAATGTAACAACAACTTAAGAAACACAGAAATGTAGCAATTAATCATACATTGATGTAAGAGAAAGTAAAAGTAAAATATTGTGCCTATATTGTTGCTGTCATGTTGAACAGTTGACTGAAATATACAGTACATCTCTGTCTGTATGGCCAGACAATAGATGTCTACAGGCACTAAAACATGAGTAATGACAATAGCATTCTAATTTAACCTACTGTGTATAGCCATTATTCAAATGTTGTTGTTTTTTGTTGCAGTCAAACGGGCGAACGGTTGGACACAATATTTGCTGTGACATGACATAATTAAGGAAATGATGATAAAGTCACAAGGTATCGAGGGCATTATAATACTCTATCATAATTCTGTTAAGCTGACGTATTACAATATGATTTCCATGGTATCTGTTACACTTCTACAGGTGTGACTGCTACCCTGTCCGCCCATCAGTAGAAGGCAGTGCGAGTCCAAGACAGGAGGGTCAGGAACATGGTGCTTCCCCGCAGTGGGCTTGGTCGTTTCCCCTGGACGCAGAACCCTTAACCTCCTTGTATCATTAGCACCTATTGTACCATCCACGGTTGCTGTCTCGTGTCCGTCTCCACTACAGAATCGTCCAACATCAAACAGAGGAAAAACTGGATGTCACACTGATCTAAATAGCCTACAACTGACTATATGGCTAGAAGAGTAAAGCGCTCAGTCATCAAACCAATACCTTTTTTGTAATTAGAGCACAGAAATTTAACTAGATCTGTCTCCGCCTTGCCACTATAGGAGGAGAATGTTTGGTCTCTCAAGAATTTAAGTTACTGGTAGACACAAACAGTAGAAATTTAAGGTGATAGGAAAGTAATTTGAGATGTAACAGGATCAAAGTTTGAGACGGAAAGGAGGGGCTTTTTCACAGATCTTATAGTGATAGAGAGTACGGTATATTCATTTACAGACTACAGTAAGCAGTATAGATTGTATAGCTTGGTTTGAGCCCCACTTCAGGTTTGTTAGTACTAATTCAACTTCTGTGCGGATCTCGATGGTTACTCGATCCTTTCAAGCTTCAATAAATTTAACTAGGGCATGGGAAACAGAATGTTTTCATCTAGGACAAGGGTCAACGAAGCTATGGTCATACAGATGTACAGACAGTGACGGAGAGTCGGATAAAGACGGAAAGACAACACCTAGTTAAAAAATGTTTCAATATTTCAGAAAAAGCTCTAGAACTCACGAAAAGTTAATAATGATACCAATAGTAACACCTCGTCTCTGACCACAGAAATCTAGATGATAACATAACATGAATTGGTATGATTGTAAATGACCTCAATTGCTGCCACTTCTACCTGGGCCTTGTCTCCGTGAGGGACTGTAAACACTGTTAAATATGTTGACCAACTTTCTAAAGCAAATTTCAGGTAATAGTTTATATCAACACAGTAGTATCTTTTGCCAGTCTATAACCTTGTAGGGACAATAGCGTATTGATTCATGAGTAAACACTAGGCCACCTCCCGCTAAGACCCCCCTCCCCCGTCCCCCCCTCTACACTGACACACCTCAATCATTGATCTAACTGCTCAGCGCAATAACCATCTAAGTGTATTATAAACTGATACAGCAATTATAACAGTTATGGAGAACCCACCACAATTGTCACCCTAAATATGGAAGTACTCCAAGTTTAAAACACTTCAGTCAGTTCCCTCTGATAGCAGAACCAAGTTTGTAGATAAAACCCTCGATGGCAAAGAGATTAATAATATGCAAACTCATTTTTTGTTGTGACTTGACTTGAAAAATGAACTCGAAAAATACAAAAATCGCCCTGTATCTAAGTGACCTGAATAAAGGTAACAATTTAACTCTTATTTAAACAATTCATCTAAAACCAATAAAAAAGCATGGTTATTTTGGATTGTGGCCACCATCAAGTTAAATCATTGACTTTAGGAAACAGTTAAAGTTTAACTAAAATGTTGAAACAGATGACATAATATTGAAAGAAGTTAATGGGGGAAAAAATAATATATTAAAACATGCACTCGCACTATTTCTTGTTGTTTTGTTCCATACTTTTCCTTCTCGATCCTGACTGTTACAATACATTATGAATTACGGAGTTATACAGGTAAAATTCGCTTGATCTCGTAAATGTTTGTTTTCACATAAATGACGTTCAGATTTCATATAAATGACTTTCAGATTTCATATTAAACATTTCAAGTTTGTGGTTTTCAATTTGATATATAGAACATCATTCCGCGAAAGGGACAAACAAATATTATTCACTAGAAACATATGTCACAAACCAAACACATATTTATATAATTATACAAAAATGTACATGTAAATTGTTCTGCCCAAGGATTTAACATTATTTAGGTATTTGCACTTGAACTTGCAATGATAAAAATCGATCAACATTTGGTTTCGTATATTAATATTTAAGAATTTTGCTGTAAAAAAAAAGTGTAGTAAAATTTAGTAGAAAAATGCTAATTCTGTTAATAGAATGCACAAAAAGTGTATTTTATAGATAAGTATATTGAGAAACTAAACTAAGTATATATAATTCATCAATCATTTTAGAGCTATATCGCATGAATGAGCCCATTTATAAACTCACACCCACTTTATGGATTCTGCTGCACCCAAATAAAACTATTTTATGCAGGAGCTTCACTTTTCAAAAATAGTTAAAAACTTTCAAATTCGAGCAATTAAAGCAAGGGAGTATTTGTGTACCTATTAAGCTATTAGTTCAAACTTTGCAATTAACATTCAATACAGTCTTTACATTGTGCATGTTGAAGAAAAACCTAAAATGATCAATGTTAACGCCTGATTCAAACATTCCATCTCTCCAAGTGCTGGGTGTTTGTACACTACAAATTTATAGGGAACTATGTGGTAAGGTAAAAACATACCAGTCAATAATAATAATTTAAAGGTAAATATAAATGTAATGAAAATAATATACTGTATGATGATTATTTGAGTTATATATGAGTGAAAAAAGGGAAAAAAAAAAATTCACTGTCATGCTAAAAAACATATTTTGATACTTATATCAAACTTTACCTTTTGATAAGTTGTTTTTCATTGCCACCATTTACAGAAAGCTTCTTGATAATTGTATATCTTTATTTGCTCTTAAGACCTGTTTTGCTAGAAACATATAATTATATTCTATAGTTATTACTTTAAATACTTCACTATAGCCAGGAATGCATCTTTAAGCTGAGTAAAAAAAACAGATCCATTTACGGCAAGGATCAAGATTGTCTGTTTTTTATGTCAGTTAATGAGACACTGTGTTTTGCCAGTTTTAATCAGTGGATTAGTAACCCATCAGTTCATAAAAGCAAATCCTGACTCTTACCACAGCATTATTGAAACTCATTGGCTGCTGAAATGTAGTCAGTCTAATATTTGAAAACCACATATTGATGCATATGCTCTAGTCTGTTATTGCACACAAATTCTCTTCAGCCTTTTTTCTCTCCAAAACCAGGCATTTTATATAGCATCTTTAACTTAGTACTCTTCAGAGCGGGTTAGACTCCCCAGTAGAAAAAAACAAAATGTTCATGAACATTTTATGAATCATGACACCCAAATTTAATCAAAAGTTTGTGAACTGAAAGTTCACCAAAAATGTTTGCTGAACTTAATAATAAGTAACTAAAAAGTTCATGAACTTGAAATTAGTACAAATGGAAGTTCAAGAACATTAGTAGTCTGTTAATGAAATGTCCACCAACTGAAGTATATGAGCTTCATGAACCTTTTTCCGCAAAAGAGACTAATAACTAGACTTCTACCCAAACCCATGCAAGATTCTATTAATGTATACTATAGCTCAATCAATAACTATGTTTAGTGTTTACCCCAGTTTTTTGTCCAATGAGAATGCCCGAAATTCAAATTATTTGTCTGTTTATTTTGTATAAACCTTACAGTCTTGTCTATATTGGTGTTTATATGAAATAGATCATCGCTCTATGTGATTGTACTGTGTCTGAGCAGTAAAAAACTAGGGTAAAACACTCCGCTCCTTAAGAGCTACTATATCGCATAAACGGTTCTATTTAGCCTCTAACTTATACATAAAGCATAGTTTATGTTGCAGCAAAATAAGATTATGACATTGTTATTCTTTTCTACTCATTCAGCCCCCTCCCCCCACAAAACTGATGACCTACAAACCATAAAGTATCATAAATTAGTAACAAATAAGGGAACAACACCTACACCTCTTGTTGATTATTAGCTAGCAGAAATGGAAATCAAGTGAATTTTGTGCAGAAATCCTTTTCACCGACATATTTAACATCTAACCCCTTCACAGATGTTAGCGCTGTGAATATATAAGGTAATTGTAAACAAACTTATTTGACCATCAGCTGGACAACATATGAAAACTAAATGCACCTCCAACACACAAGAGTTGTACGGTAAATGTTACACCAAGCTCACATCCCACACCCACTTGTTGCCGACACAATATGTTCATAAAAACCAACATTTATTTCCCATAAACAACCACTACTGGCTATAAAACTTGCTTCACTGTGTAATGCATCATTTCCCCCATGTGAGTGCATTCCCATCTACCTGCCACTGCCAATATACTGTATAATTATCTATAGAAAATACTGTTTTAGCTTTCTTTACCTTTTTTCATATACTTCAAAATATACATGTATGCCTACAAATTGATTCAAAACAATAATTATGTATATACTGACTCTAAAACTGTTTTAACACTAACAATGCTCCCACACAAACGATTAAAATAAATAAATCTCTTTTTTAATGATTTCATTTTATTTAGTTAATTTACCTTTTTCCCCCAAATGACCGATTTTACACCTGTATTAAACTATTTACATTGATGGATGTTTCTTGCTTCAATGTGTATCATACAACTGCTCAATACAGCTCATATATAAATCTGAGTCATGCTGTATAACCATATATTTCAACTGAGTCAATTTAATGTCTTTTCATCTATTTACGCTTTTTTCCACTATGTATCAGCAGTTTTAATAGCTTTCTTTTCAAGACAAAATTATCGTTGAACAGACATAAATGTTCAAATCTCTACATTTATTCAGATATAATTGCAGGCATGATGCATGTTCGGTCATAACAAACAACATTTTCTCCTTTAACTATTTCAAATCCAATGCAAAAAAGAATGTTTTGATATCTACAACAGCTTTAGATTTCTTGGATTCAGAGGGAATTTAATTACAGCTAAATGTCCATTTTACAGGCATTAAAATGAACAATTGCAAAACATGTTGGCATCGTGTAAAGGTAGGCTTAACTGTATGCACTGAAGAATCAAATTAGTAACATAAATGATTATCCAACAGTAGCAGAGTGCATGCATTGCCAACGTACGGCTGCCAAATCATCCCAATTGCTAGTCTGCATGAATCAGGAGCGTTTCATTGGAAGCATTTTGCACGTCCGTAAAACTATATTACTGTAAAGCCCAATATTCCACTGGACATCTTGGAATAAAGACCAGGGCCCAATATCATAATACTTTAATCTGGCTTAGATTTAATCCAATATATTTCATGCAAAATTAAACATATTTCAACAATTTTATCAGGAATATTAAATGCAGAATATATAGTTTATCTATGGATCTAATTAAACAACAGTTGTATTTGTTAGAACACCACAGTGAGTTATTCAAAATTTGAACAGGAATTATTAGGATTAACACTGAGGGTAAATCCTTGATAATGAAATTGGGCCCACGTCCACTATCAAGACTTCTTCAAATTGGTCACAAACAGCTGGTGTTCATGTTTAATTGAGTCTCAAGTTCTATTGAAACCATTCAGAGCACAACTTTTGGGTGTATATTGTAACTTAGAAGCAGTTGTTCATCATCATTTTCCTTGCATCAGATTCCTCCAAACATTAACATATTTAAATGCCCTTTCTTTTGTTTTAAGTTAAGCGAGAATATCACTAAGATACTCTAACCACTACACTGTATGTTAACTTTGAAAACTTGAGCCACAAATTTCAACAAGCAGTAAGTAAGTTACACTTTTGAGGGTGAATGCGAAAAGGTGCTATCTGCTTCTATTCCTATTTAAATAGCTAGAGAAGCAGATAGAACCCTTTTGCATTCACCCTCAAAGTGTACGAGCCCCTTCAGCCCCAGTTTGCTGTTGATGTATCTCTGTGGTCACCAACTTCTTCGTGCTGTATTGTGTGAATGCAAGAAGTTCATCACAATTAATACATTTCTGTAGCAGCACTGTATTCTAAATGTACTTAGTATGGCATTACATGGAAACCAATTATAAGCACTGAAGACACAAGGACAAAATGTCAGCAGGCCAAAACCACATGAACAACAATTCTACTAAAGTGTTTAAGGTAGGAGTAAAGATGAATAAACATCACTTAAAGCATTGTATAGACTGCAGAGTGTAACCACAAGTTAATATTGCTGAATATACAAGTCTTCTCTTACATACCATTTTACCTTTTGGTCAATTAGCATGCTCAATAGATGTAAGGATATCTGAAGTTTCAAACTTGGGCAGTATAGGTTCTATATGTCTGAGAGGCGGCGTGGCGCAGTAGGTAGCGCGTCTGACTCGTGATCGGTGGATACCTATCAGTCGTGAGTTTGAGCCCCATCAAAGGCCCCGTTGTTTCCTTGAGCAAGAAACTTTACTCTAATTGCTTAGTAATGGTTGGTTCCAGGAACGGATTCGAGCGTGATTTACATAAGCAAAATAGTGCTTGTTTCACAATCGAACTAAAATGAATTAGTATAAACTATATGTCTGAGGGTCCAATGAGAAATTTTAACTTCGAGCTATTCAGTTCATTCTAAGTCACAATTTTGACACTTATAAAGAAAGAAGCGAGTTTAACAATGAAGGCATGTTATGC